>CEAR01035094.1_pt1 | contig 81697 bp, 108 predicted proteins | sample 557461 | NCBI WGS metagenome assembly CEAR01 (sample SAMEA3182075, study PRJEB8094) | gut metagenome | biome: human; feature: gut; material: Stool; isolation source: human stools | place: Canada | collected 2012-03-14 | reverse complement strand
GGTCTATATCCCTTAAATTCATAAATACTATGTTAAAGGTTTTATTTCATATCCTTTTCTCCTTTATAGGATTCACACTTACATTGGGAATAATGGGTGGGGTCCTTTGCTCGTTGCAGAAACATTCTAGTAAATTATTACAAATAATAGGTGAGTTATTCATATTCGGAATAATTTGCATTCTGGTAGTCACTCTTACAATAGTTATAATTAAACCCTATGCCTAATCATGGAACAGAAAGAGAAGAATAGGATTATCCTGGAATGGATAACCAAAGCCAAGGAGATTTATGTGAATACCATTATTAATTGTGGAATGTGCAAGTCATTCAAATTGGCTGTATTAAGGAATTCAGAATTAGAGAAGTCTTTGATTTGTATCTTACAGGATATGGGACATGAGTCAGAGATACTTGATGGTAAACTATTGTATAATCCTGAATGGCCTTTTATACTTATCCCTGAATTTAACTTTGAGTTCTTAGGTGGAGATAAAACTACTGAGGCTTATAGGGAAGTTCAAAACCATAAGTTGACCCTTCGAGAAATATTTTGGTGGAGTAAGTGGGATAGTGAAGTAAGGGTTAAGGCTTTTGATAGACTTATAGGGATATATAAGGCTAAATCATGAGCCTTATAATAGGAGCCAAAAAATATCCTGGAAAAATTTTATGAAGAGCCTTTAGATGGGTTCTTCATTTTGTGTAGGGAGAGGGGGGTATGTGGCATGTGCCTTTCAGGAAGAGCTTAATGCGAGGTTCTTAAAAACATCTAGCAGTAAAACGGGACCACGGTGTCCCTATCGCAAAATTAAATTTTATTAAAAATAGGGGACAAATTTGTCCCCTATTCGATTTTATTTACTTGATTTCTTTTTCATTCATTGCAAGTAAGAAATTTTTGATTGTGTCCCTTTTTTCTGTATTTGCATTTGCATCAACGATGCAATTTGTATTTATATATACTTGCTTTGCATATTCTTGCCATGCTTTTTTTAGTGCTTTCCTTTTTTCGGCATTTTTGTTACTTGCAATAAATTCTGCTATGAACGTATCTAACTTTTTACGCAACTTCATTCGCAGATTCTTTTTTTCTTTGTCGGTTTTACATTCTGCAAAGATTTCTTTTTTGTAGATGCTTTTTCTTTCGTTGGTCGAAAAAATTTCGTTGCCGATTGCTAAAATTTCATTTGCTTTCATAGTAGTAAAATTTTTAATTGGTTTAACTTTTATTAGTTCTTTTCTGTATTACAAATATACAACAAATATTTTCAATTACAAAATTTTAGACATAAATTTTGATTATATTTTTCTATAATAGAACGGATTAGAATAAATATTGCCTATTAAGGAATTAGGGTGTTATGGTAGGTGGGTTTAATGGTAGGTTGAGTATAAGGTTATTGTTGGTAGGAGGGTTTGTTGGTATAAGGTCTGATTGAAATATGGCCTTAGCTGGTGCCAGTGGGTACCTTAATTCCCTTGCTAAGGCCTTTAATGTTCATCTTCATTTTTGGCCTTAGTCCTCGGGAATCTAGAACTATATAATTTTATAACTAAGTAAACTTATATTCCGTAAGTACTAAGTTTCTATGATATGCCCCTGCTTGCAAATGGGAACACTTTATTTTGCATTGCACTTTAGGAAAATTTTGAATACAGGGTTGGGATTGGTGCCAAGAGGTGCCTGCATGGCCTATAATATAAAAGGCCTATAAGCCAAGCCACTAAAAGCGATATAAGGCCTTAACCGTATACATACCTAAAAGGCCCCCTATAAGGTAGGCCTAAGTTTAGGTTTAACCTGGGTTTTATTCCAGGTAGGATATATTTAGGAGAATAAGCCCGTCGGCGATATTTGATGAGGTTATTCGGATAGAGCCCAGGTCCGAATTAAGTTCGAAGTTGAGTTTTTCGATTATGGGAGTTTCGAAGTCCCGGTCGGATTCCTGGTAGGAGGTATCCAGGATAAGGGAGGTGATTTCGGCACCGTGGGTAGAATCGAGAGTCCAATTGTGAGAGTGATAGAAGGAGAGTTCCTCGGGTTGAGGGAGAAGGTCGGTGAGGGTTTGAGCAATTTGGGAAATTGCAGGGAGTGCAGAGTTGAGCATGGAGAAGGTTGCAAGTTGGTTTTGCAGTTGGTTCTCAATTTGATTTTTAATTTGATTTGCTTTCATAATTGTAAAGATTAAAAATTAGTTATTTCTTTTTCTTTATACAAATATAATCATAATATTTAATATACACAAATTAAATATTAGGGCCTTCAAGTGGGCCTAAGGTTTATGGCCACTATAAGGCACCATACGGTGCCCAAGTTGAATCCATAAAGGCCTTATAAGCTCATAAATAAAAAAGGCCTGGGTTGGCAGGCCTAACAGAAAAGAGTATGAAAGCAAATAGGTGAGCCAACCCCCACCTATGCCAATGTCTCCATATAGGTTATATACATTCCCAAATCACTATCCGCAAAGGTTAATGCAATCCCAGCCCGGTTCGAAGTTACCAGGGTAATCCCGTTACCTGCCTCGTAAGCCTTATCCTTAATTAACCCCTTAACCGATGCAATTAAATCAAATCTTTTCATAACCTTAAAATTAGTTAATTATTATTATACTGTATTACAAATATAATATAATTATACTATATATGCAAATTAAATATGAAGGCCTTTGAAGGTTAGATTTTATCGACCTCCAAACCTTCCGGACCCATATTCAGGATATAACCTGCCTGAATCAAATTATTAACTACCGAGGGTACACATTTCTTAATATGCAACCTGAATTCCGATTGACCCATATATCCCACGAAGTTATCCTTAGGAGTATTGATGGCCAATTCAGTCGAATGGTGTTTGGAAATGATTTCCAGGGCAGTGGTAAAATCTTTAGAATTAAGCATGGCTTTATGGATTTAAGGATTATTCGTATATAAAGTATTGACCAAAGGCCTTAACCTCGAAGGCCTTCTTTACATTGGGATGGTTATATACCTCTTGGGTATATATTGTAACCAAAGCTCCGATAATGAATCCCATCGTTAAGAGTAGGGATATTAGGATTACCTTTCTGATTCTTTTCATGGCCTTAAATGTTTTAGGGTATTATTTCTTTTTTTTCTTTATACAAATATAATCATAATATATTATATATGCAAATAATTCTTTAAGGCCTACCTTTAAGGTAGTTTAGGGCCTTAAAAGGTACCCTAAATGTGCCTTAACTTGAGAAATCAAATCTCCAATACTCTATTCCTGGCATATCGATTTTAAACACCTGTTCCAAAATCCCCTAAAAGACTCGCATATATATATATATATAATATAGATTGTATTCTTTAGGGATTAGGATTAAGGCCCTTAAAGGCACCTAAGTGTACCAATGAAGCTATTCATTTATTCTCATGTATAGACAAGTAGAGTGGCCATAAGTCTCTTTATCGAAAAGGCCTTAGCTATTGGCCTTAACCTTGCCTTAAGAGACTTATGATTATATAATATAGACTTGATTAAGGTAAGGGTTTGGGTACCTTAAAGGCACACTTTTGGGCTCTCTTTGGGTCTTAGGGCCCTAAGTCTGGTTAGCTACTACGTATAGTAACAAAGATAGCTCCAGAGCTCTTAGGGTACACAGTTGAGAGGGCCCATCACCTACCTTAAATTTTTTTCCTCACCCCGATTTTATGGCCCTTGGACTTCTTCGATATCTGAACCTTATTATCGACTGCCTGTTAACTTTTGCCCTAACCTAACACATAAATAAAAGGCCTCTAAGATATAAGCCAATCCTAAAAGCCTTATATGATTGATGATTATAAGTATATGTATTTATATACGCCTTATATATAGGATGATGTTATGGATATTTGATTTCTTTTGTGTTTTGGGGTAGAGGGTATTAGAATCCTGGCTTTAGGTTGAGATGCCTTAATACTTCCCTTAGTTCGGAATCTGTATAAGCCTTTGCCTTTTGGATTGGGATGTTGTTATGGTTTGAGGCTATGATGATGGCCTTTTCTTTTGATACCTTAATTGATTTTCTTTGTTTCATAGGTTATTATTTGGTTGTGGGCATATCTTCTTTTTCTACCCAGATTTTATCTATGGTGGTTCTATGGAACCTGCCTTCGGTATTTAGGATTATGGCCATTTGATAACCTGAACCACAGTGCCAATGTTGGATATATCCCTTGTATACAACATCAGTGTAAAGCCCAGTATCTTCATCCCTTTCTTGACTGGTGTAATGTACTAAAATGTCTTTCATAGCTTTATTTGGATTTAGGGTAGAACTTATTCTTGAGAGCGGTGTAATTCCAGAGGATGGTTTCATGATTAGTATTTTATTTGGATGATTACCCAAGAAACTATCAGTATTACAGCTACCAGGATTATCCATTCCAGTAATGCTTGCAATAATAACTTAAGTGTTTTCATATCCAGTTATCTTTAAGTTACTAGATTGGGTAGTAGCAGCGGATAGAGATGATACCTCCGTGATTGCGGATTACCCATGTTTGTTCGTATTCGAAATAATCCAGAGACTCGTAAATATCGAATACTGATTCCAGTTCTGTATTTGTACCACCAAATATTTCCGTACCCGGAGCTGGTGTGAATGTGAAAGTATGATGACCACCATACTGATTGTTTCTGGTCTCTATCTGGGTGAGGAGCATACCATATCTCCGGAGAAATTCCCTGAATGTGCATTGGAAATACATTTCGGGGTCTGTCATGCCTTGTCTTTTGCACCATCCGTGAACTTTCTTCAGGAGGTATAAGTAATTGTCTGGTTGTTTTTTCATGGCCTTAATTTATTTAATTAATTATTATCTTATTTCCTATATACAAATATAGCAAATATTTTGTAATTATGCAAATAAATATTGAAGGCCTTTACCAGCGTTCGTCTTCGATAGTGATGCGAATGTGGACATTTTGTTGAGGATGCTCCTTTAACCATCTCTCAATCTCTCCAGCCCTTTCGAGACTGTCTATATAATCTGGAGCTAAAGCCTTAACTGTTTCATAAGGTAAGCTCCCATCGGGATTTATCCAGGGTTTAGCAGGTGGCTCTTTTACCTGGTTTTTATTCTCGATTACTGCCATAATAACTACAATCAGAACAATGGCAATAGCTAACCACATGAATATGATTAGAGTACTGCCTTCTGAGTTTTTGTCTTGAGTTTTCATGAGACTTTATCTTTTAGTTGAACATTGTGAGCTGACATGAGTTCAGCTTTTGACATGAACTCTTTCATGTGACTCTCTTTAATGAGAGTGAGTACCTTCTCTCCTGTCTTGGTGTTGACCATCATGGTAGGGAGTACCTTAGACATTTTAGGTAATCCATCTTTACCGGGTTCCAAGTCCTCAATTAACTTTATCTCCGTTTCTGGGTCTAACTCCAGTATGTACGGAATCAATTCAAACATTTTCATAGCTTTGACTTTATGATATCCCTGATACCTATTAGTTTTAACTTTTGTTCAGGAGTTAAACCTGGGTCCTTCATTGCTTTGTTGACTTCAATATATAACTCCTGCATCTTTATTCTATAGAGAGGCCCTTTGATATGTTTACATACCCAGTTGTATTCTCTACATATTTTGTTGATTGAACTCATGCTCTGATGGTTATTATTAATCCCAGGTTGCAGCTCCCTACCAGTACTTCATCATCCCCAGTGGAGAGAATCTCCTTTATTTGAGTCATTGCTCCTCGGAAACTCATTTTGACTGCTCCCTCCATTTCATTGAACTTGACCAGGAGTGTATGCTTATATGACTGAGGAATCCGGTCCTGGTCATATTTAATCTCTACTTTATAATCGTAGAGTTCCAACCCCAGTCGGGAATCTAACTCTTCTACCATTCCAAGGTAGGTGTCCTGGATTGCTTCTTTAATGCAATCTACCTCTTCTTCCCGAATATTTCCCAAGTTATATGATTCCTTGAGACCCGAGAGCATAACCTTTTTATAATCTTTCATAATTGTAGGGTTTTATTTCTTTTTCTTTATACAAATATAGATATAATATTTTTAATATGCAAATAAAACTTCTCGGTATCTATGGGTGGAGATAGGTTCTAGAAACTTTAGTTCCCCTTTGGGTCTAGTTTTATTAGTAAAACAAAAAAGACCTCTAGAAAAGAGGTCTAATGGTTCTTTATTTATTAAGCCTTAGCTGGTATGAGAACCGGTTTGTAATAGATATCTCCTTCTGGTATGAGAGGATGTTTGAACAGCTCATATTCCAAGGCTGAATTATCAGGAAACTCTACGAGGATACATATACCGGAATATACTTTCCACCCGGGTCTGTCTTTGATATCATCACTGAATAGGCTTATAATATCTATCCGTACTTTGTTCTCCACTGGTTTTGTACCGAACAATTTATTAGTAAAGTTAAGTACTATACCTTTGATAGTGGGGTAATACTTCGGGTCGTACGTTTGGTACATTGAGTGGCAGTAAAGTCTGCTTGCCCGAATTAAAAGGTCTATTTTCTTATTAATGTGCATAGTTATAAAAAGGTTAACGTTACATGATTTTGTCGAATACAAAGTAATTAGTAGCTTCGTTCATAGGAAGATAATGAGTCTTCTCCATAAAGTCTGGTCCGGCTATAGTTATAGCCCTCACGTTGTTTGCTTCATCATCCTCTACATTGAGAATCATACCGATATTTGTATGAGTATCTGCATGGGCTACTCCTAATAGCATTCCGGGACAAATATCATCCATGACTTGTATATCGATATATTGTCCATCTTCTGATATGGTATCTACATATTTACCATTCTCTACATACTGGAATAGATTGCACCAACCTGTGATAGTATGTATCTTTATTTTAGTTGCACAGGCTGATGCGGATAGAGTTACTTTGCTATTAGTGCATAACCAACCCTGACGATTTACTTTTTCATCAGTGAAGACAATATCTTCCTGATAAGGAGGATAAGGTAACCCGAATACTTTAATCTTCTTACCCTCATTGATAAGTTGATTGATTTTGGCTACCACTTTGGTCGCAGTTAAAACTTCTTTCATAGTAGGTGTCTGTGTTATAGATTGAACTGAATTTCTGCTTTATATCCTGGCTCTAAACTCCCTGCCGTAAAGGGTATACCCAAATAATGAGGATATGGATTATGCCAGATGTTGTGGTTAGATAGTTGTTCAGAAGCTTCCTTGATATTATCTTCTCCCGAGATATAGAATCTTATCTCTTTCTCATTGGCCGAAACTACTTTGAGAAACCCTTGTACAGTTATATTAACTGTAACCTCCCGAGCTTTAATTATTAAGTCCATAACCTTTTAATTTTTTGTTTATACAAATATAAGAAATTAAATCTAATTTTGCAAATAAAAATCAATGGTTATCTTCGAGTTCTGGGTCTATTTCTTCGTAGTCTATCCCCTCTTCTATTTCTCGTCGGATTTGATGATGGTCTTCTTCAAAGACTTTTAAGGCACCATGGTAGTCTCCTGTTACGCTATCCAATTCGGCCTTCTTGAGAGTTAAGCCCTCTTTATCTCCTCTATTACCCTCTTGTTTTGTTGCAACAACAACTGGTAATTCTTTAAAGTCATACTGATTTTCTACATATTCTAACTCTTTTATACCACCCTTGTCAGCAAGCTCTTTTTGAATCATAGACATGGCTATATCACGGGTTAATACTGGTTCAGACTCACCCGTATTGTTGAATTGATTGTTCTGTTGGTTGAAGATATTTACAGTACCGCCACCAGACACTGCCCGTACCAAACTCTGAAGAGAGGTTGTAGATTGCTGCTTTAATCCTATGGCTTTATTGACTTCTGCAGTTATAAATGGAGCATATCTTCCACCTTGAGAATCCCGAAGTATTTGAACCTGTTGACTTATTTCCATACGGTCTTCCAGTGCCCAGCCTATGCAAGCTCCCATGAGAGAATCAGCAATCTCATCCATCTTGTTACGGTCAAATAAGCCGTTGTCTAGAAACGTTTGTTTCATTTGCATCTGAATAATTGATGGCTCACATTTCAAGAAGTCTGCGAGTTCATTTACTGAATAAACCCTTGACCATAATTTCCCATTGTTAACTATCCAAGTATGGATAACGAACTTGGTCAGATTCTTAAGAGCTTCATCATCTCCAGCATTAGCTTGTAAGGCTAATTGTGTTATACCTAACCCCCTTGGGAATCGTGGAACTATCTTCTGTTCTTTCATAAGATTTGATTTTGGTATCTAATAGTTAATCCCAATAAAAATATATAAAAAGGCCCCGTTGTGGCAAGGGCCTTTTTGAATTAACTCTTTGATAGTCAGGTTGCTGGATCACCTCAATAGGCTTACCTTTAATTTAGATGAGTTTATTGACAGATTAAATTCGGTTATCTGATTTTCGAACTTAAGCTGGTTACTCAGTGCCAAAAGCCCTGAATATAGCTGGTCTACATGCTTGGGGTAAATTACCTCTATAGTAACTGAATTTAATCTATACTCATAGCTCAGATTTACCTCTTCTTCTCCGGCTGCCTTGTATGATGTCAGAATATTATCCGTTATCATAACAGCCAAGGTTAAAAATGTCCTCATAAAATCTTAGTAACTTTAGAGTCTTGTATTATTAGGATTTACTTCTTTCCCTTTGCTTTAGTAGCCTTTACCTTGCCCTCCTTGGCCAAATTTTGGGCAACTCCGTAGGCAACTACGGCCTCCAATATTGGCCTCATTCTCTTTTCTTTCTCCTTGGCTTCTTTTTGCCTTTCTTCTTCCTCTGCCATAAGTTTAGCTTCTCTTTCCTGGGCCTTTTTACGCCTCTCTTCTATTTCCTCATGAATATTAGGGAATAGGTTTGCCCTGAGAGGTATTACATGAAGGGCAAAGAATGCTGAGAATAATCCATCGGATAAAGGCTCACCTATCTTCTTCTTGGAAATTTGCCAAAACTTATCCTGCTGTTCTTTGATGGCATGCAGGAATTTTTCATAGGTGAACTGCACCTGCATTTTTTTACATGCAGTAATCATGGCCTCAATTCGGTCCTTAAATTCCTGGCCGAATGCCTCCATAAATTTTTCCCGGTTGAAGTTGTAATTGGGTTTATCCAATTTGAACTGTTTTACATACTCTGCAGTTTTCATAGTGTCTCGTTGTTTATAAGTTATTGATTTATTAAGTGTTTTAATGCTGATTCTCTAGTTACCACTTGGAAAAGGTAGCCTATATACCTATCTTCCCAATAAGATAACCAAACTGGGTTAGGAAACCTAAACTTATTCCTTTCCTTTATCGGAATATTTCGAGGCATTCCCGAAATATATAATAAGTGAGGCCCATTAGTATTCTCGATAAATACCGGATGTAACATATTTTCGTCTACCTTAAAATACCCCTTTATGGCATAATCTGGGATATACTGATTTGACCTTATTCCGCAATCGAATGCCAAATCCTCTACCTGATATAATTCAGGATTAATAGGGTATTCTTCTTGGGATTGTACCCCTTCCTGAGATTGAAGGTAGTAGGTTATTTTGGATTTATCAAGCGTTACGCTTTTTACTCTTTCGGGAAACATGGTGCTTATCTTTTAATGGTACATAGTCTTCGATGTCATCCAATCGGTCAGTCACTAAAGCATATACGAATAGCTTAGCAGGACGGAAGAAGAATCTTCTTATATTCCTCTCCGAAATGTAATGGTCGTATATCTTAAAGAATTTTTTCTGATGCCTATGTTTAAGGTTCCGTTGCGTTAGGTATGACCTAAGGACTTCTTTGTGCAACTCTAACAATTCTTTATCTACTTTCTGAATTGCTTTCTCGGGTAAGCCAACAACCATAATCTTTCATATCATTAAAGGGTGATTATACTAAGGGGCCAGAGCCTTAGCCCTGTGCCCCTCTCCTACTATGAAAGATTAGATTGCAACGGATTCCTTGACGAATTGGTTCTTGTACTCCAGGTATTCCTTCTTGGCCTTCTTGTACTCCTTCGAATCCTGGTTCTCGATTCGGAGCATGGCCAGCTCCAGCTGATGAATCTTGTTTCGGACCTGCTGCCGGAACTTCTTCCTGGAGAGTGTATCCTCGCAGTCTGCGGGGTAGATGTACTTGACTTCCCGTTTCGTTACTACCTCCTCGACGAGGTTGGCTTCGACTTTCTCCTGGGTCTTTGAGATGAGCTTGTCCTTCTTGGACTTTTTCTTTTTCTTTTCTTCGGCCACCGGTGCTGTAGCTTCTTCCTTTTTCTTGCCCTTTTTCAGAGCCTCCTTGGATTTCTCCACCTTTTCAGCCTTCTCCTCGATGAGGTTGTTGATGCCTTCGACCAAATCGGTCTTTTCCAGTTTCTGAGCCTTGTTGTTCTTGTTCTTTTTCATGGCTTACAATGTTAAAGGTTTGACATTAAATTAAAATTGTTATTATCTTTATTTCCTAATGCAAATATAGGGGAACTTTTCTATATTTGCAAATATTTTTATCATTTTCTTTGAGGTTGTGTTCTTGGCTTCTGGTGTGTTAACCTCTTATAGTTTTTCTCCTTTATTGTTTATGCAAATATAGATATAAAAATCAACCTCTGCAAATTATTTCACTAATTCTTTAGAGGTTCGTTTATGGTACAGGTAATCTCAAGGTATTCTAAGCATTGAGCCTGTTTTCTATACATGTTAACATAGACATTTTGTCTGAATCCGTCATCTTGAATCTCTACGGATTTAACCCGAGATTCAGGGCCCATAAGCTCATTATAGGTTTCAGCTACGGTTGATGGCTTCATTTCTCGGATAATTTTTTGAGAACCTTCTTGAATTTAGCCATGTAATAACAGTCTTTGGTAGGGCATTTACCGTCAGGTGTAATGTTTTCATTGGCACCACACTTGGTCATGCCCGTTGCTTTGTAAGGACAACACTTACGATGTGCTGCACATGCAGCCTTAAATTCTACTGTACTCATCTCTGTATTTCTATTACACCACCTTCAGGATTAACTACCAATAATATCTTGGTGCCATCGGCCTTGGTTAAATAATATCCATAGGCCTTTATTTCATTGTGAAGACCTTTGAACAATATCTCGTAGTCTACATGCTGGGTTTTTAACAGCTTTATATCAGCTGCCTTTGCTTTGTTTACACACCCTGTAGTAAACCCGGCTATAATGAGAAGGATAGCAACTGCTATCATTACTTTTACCATTATGACTATGGCTCTCACTGGATTATTCATAATATTCTTTTACTTTGGTTAAACGGCATTTGAATTTGAACGGCATTACATAGTCTCCCCACCACCCCGATAGAGGTAAAATACACCCGATAATGGCATAGTAGTAGAAAGTTTTTGCAACAAATTGCTGTTTCTCATCGTCCCAAAAAGTATCTACTCTAGCATCTTCATCTGTTGCAGGGTCTACATATACCCAGTGATATGACAACCTGATAAATAACCATTGTAGTATCAGGATGTTTATCCATCCAAGGATAGTCATACCAAATACTTTCTTCCATACCCAGCTGTTTGTTTGCTTTACTTTTTTTCCCATAATCCGTATGTTGGTTGAATGTTTTTAAGTCGATGATATATGTCCAGAGTTTTCCATATTGACTCTGCTTGTTTTATTACTACATCCTTTGCCTCCCGATGAGTACTAAAGGTATTCCATAATTCCGGAGTGTAGTTGAGACATTCCATACATTCAGGTTCTCCCTGCACATGTTTTACCCTTATGTAGAAATAAACCTCTCGGTCTATTATGTGACCAATACGTTCCCCCTCGAATAGAATCTGAGCTTTTGGTTTGAAGTCGAATACATTTTTACTTCTGGTACCGTGAACGTATTTGTTTACTTTGAATCTTACTATCCCTGCCATATCAATCCATGTTTCTTTCAAAGTATTCGTAGAAGTCCGCATCCTCAGTTAACTGGTCCAGTAATTCCTCTACATCCATATCCAAGTATACTGATGCCCCTGATACTTGTAAAGTTATCCCAGAACCATAACTGCCAGAAGACCCATGAAGTTTTAACTCCTTGGGCCTTTCTCCGGTATATTCATCTCGATAATGAATAATACCTTTAGAGTAATCATAACTCTTTACCTCGGATAAATGCCTGGATTCATCCCAGTTTTTCCAGTGAGGAGTTGCATCAGGAGTGGGTGGAACTGTTTTACCATCCCACAGTATGCAGACTACGCAGAAGGCTGATACTCCTATTACCATCCTCTTTGCAGCTTCCCAAAGGGTCTTGGCCTCATCTGGTTCTCCGTCTGGTGTGTAATATCTTTTCATAGTTTCAAATTGAATATCCAACAAATAAAACTGAATATTAACAATATTATTGAAGCCGTACCATACAATATAAATAGGGGTTTAGCGGCTTCCCACATAGGGTCTCTCTCTTTCATAATCTTTTTCCGGCATACTTATTCCGGATTCTTTTTTCAAATGATTTACCTACTGATTCTCCATTTTGGATATCCTCTTTGAACATCCTGAAGTCGAACTCTGATACCGAGTTGTATTGGTATACCTTTTCTCCTTTGAAGGTAATGGTGATATCTCGGGTTTCATCATCCATCACTACCTTCATAATTCTGGATGACCCCGTAATTTCAAATGTCTTTTTCATCATTACTGTCTTTTAAGCTCAAAAGTGTTAAGTCCCATAGCTACCACATTATTTTCTTTCCTGAGTGCTTGACAGGTAAAGAAAATATCCCAGAGAGTGAAGACAGAATCAGAACTCATTTCCATCAAGTCCTCTTCCATCATATAGAGTGTACTCATTATGGTATTAAACCACCTGTTATTTAACCCCTTTACCAGCATGGTTTCAATATCTTCATACCTATTGTTAAAGGTATCTCCCTGAACCCTTTGAAAGGCAGCTATATATTCCCTGGCCATGGATTCCACCGCTTCTAGAGAAGTCCCATAGCAGGGGAATATAATTTTCCATTTATCTAAGCTCTTATCCTCTAAAAGGGATTCCAGCGCCTGAATATGCACATCCATAATCTGATTCCATATTTCCTGGGCAGATAATCGCCTTTGCAATTTCAGTTTGATACAACCTCGGTTTATTTTCATTTTAATCCTCGTTATAGATATACAGAATCTGATGGTTCCTATCTAACTCCTTTTCCAAATACTCCCAATGAGTATTGTGGTCTATATGGATATTGACCCTATAATCATCCATTTCTTTGGGTAATAAATCCAGATAATCTTTCAAATCCTTTACAGTAGTGAATTTTGGTTGTCCCATACTTATTTTATTTCGTTATGCAAATATAATAATTATTATTATAATATGCAAATCAATTTCAGTGGTGTTGTATAGGTTAGTTCAACAAAGAACCCCGAATCTATATTAGGTTCGGGGTAAGAGGTTTCATAAACGATTGCCTATCGGGTTAATCCTCCTCTTTCTTTGTCTTCTTTTTCTTCTTGTCCTTGCCTTCTTTCGAAGGTTTGTCGGCCTTCTTTTCCTTGGCCGACTCTTCTTTCTTGGGAGCAGCCGCCGGAGCACCTGATGCCAACTCTGCAGCATACTTCTTGCCCTCGGCCTCGGCCTTCTCTTTGGACATGGTCTTCAGAAGAGTACGCATCTTCTGACGGTACTTTTTCTTCTGGTCGGAGGTCATCTCCTTGCCGTCCACGGTAGGATAGTCGTAGGCATTTGGGGTACTGGTAACCTTTTCCTTCTTGGGATGGGCTTCTGGCTTCTGGTTTTTCTTTGCCTTCTCTATGGCCTTCTCTTCCGTAGCTGCCCGAGCCTTTTTGTTCCCGAGATTGATGATGTCTATCCAAGCCTGGATTTTCTTTCCATGCTTCTTATGGCCTGTCCAATCTTTCTTGGGGTCGAGATTGTTCTCTTCCATGTAGGCCAGCATTTCCTTCTGAGCCCTGCGTGCTTTCTTTGCGGCCAGGTCTTTCTTGCTGATGTCTTTTGCCATTGTTGTTGAGTTGATTAAATAAAAACTGGTTTGAATTACCTTTGCATGTTTATAGTTTGGTTAAGGAGTTTTTGGTCTGTACTTCCTTTACCTCTGAGATGATTATTTCCATCCCCTGAAGATTTGCCATCAACTTAAGATGGGCAACAGCATCATCCTGAGAGATATTAGTGTATACAATTCTGTACCTTTCACCAGAATCTTTGTTTTCAAAAGTTATGGTTAAGATGTTTCCATTTGCCAAATCTTCTATGCGCTTTGCCAGAGATTTTACCTTACCTATTTTTAGGGTTTTATCCTTGATTAAAGCTTGCCTTTTACCGGGAGACAGTCCAGGCATGGATAACCTTGTATCTATATCCTGAACCATTTTGGTTAGCTCTTTAATCCGATATATCAACCCTTTGACTGAGGAGTTAAATTGTCCCATTGAGGTCTTTGAATAGTGGTGTCATTTCCTATTTTCTGAGCATATTTATCAATCAATTCTTCCGTTCTAGAGATAATATACTCTGTCATCATTCTATTTTCTTCAGAGATATCTTTTTCTTCCTCTAGTAGCAGCTGATATGATTGTAGCTGATTACATAATGCCAGATATATAATGCTGTCGTCGTCTTGCATATACCTATACAAAGTGGGGAGGCCCACCCTTAAACCTTCGGATGGCCTCCCCTGTATGACTCAAGTTTTTGATGTACGTGGGATTAGGTGCTCAGGACCTATTCCTCATCGTCTTCATCTTCCTCGTCTTCCTCAGCTTCGGCTGCTTTCCCTTTCTTGCCCATACCGGGTACCTTGGGGACCAGAGTGCCGTGCTCTTTCTTGGATTTAACCGATACCCCCGGAATGGTGGCATTCGAGACGGCAATCACTTTGCCATCCTTGTCGGTTACGACCGAGGTGATGAGAACTCCGTACTTCCGGACGTTCATAGCGAAGGTCTTTGCAACGTTGCCGCCGCCCAGGTCGATGATGTCGCACTGTTTGCTGTTCGGTCGCTGACCCGGTGCCCGGTTCTTGAGTCGTTCTTTCATCGCTTCTCGCTTGGCCTTCTTCTCCTCGGGAGTCAGTTCTTTCTTACCACCCTTTTTCGTTTCTGTCTTTGCAGCCTTTGCTTCTGCTGCCTTCTTCTTGGTTGCCATATTATGTTTGATTAAATGGTTTTCTTGATAAGGGCATCCCCCGAGCATTTGGTCATAGCCTATGGAGGTGGGCATTTGACGATTCCCGGGATGCCCTTGGATTTGGTTATAGTCAGAAGGACCCTTACTTTTTCTTTTTCTTGGTGTCCTTACTGGAAGCGGCCTTTGCCTTGGGCAGAGTGATGCCCAGCTCCTTGGCAACCGCCTTGCGGAGTTTCTCCACGTCCTCCTCGTCGAATTCGTCGGGGTCAGTTTCGAGTTCCTTGTCGTCGCAGAGGTCTTCGAGAGCTTCGAAGTCCATGCCGGCCAGGTCCTCCGGTGTCACTTCGTCATCCTCATCTTCATCCTCCTCGCTGTCTTCGTCTTCGTCGTCATCCGAATCTTCGTCATCTTCAGACTCATCGTCCTCGTCTTCCTCATCGGAATCTTCGTCGTCTTCGTCGGAGTCTTCATCCTCGTCGTCTTCGTCCTCGTCATCTGAGTCCTCAGATTCCCCGCCGAAAATTTCCTCGGCATCTTCTGCCGAAATGGGAGTCAGGAGTGCATAGGAGCCGTCATCGTATTTGATGAGAATTACCCCGTTAGAAAGAACCTTACGTTCTACCTCTTTTGCTGCAGCTTTTTTCTTTGCCATAATTGAATTGATTAAAGGTGTTTGAAAAATGTTTGATTGATTATAGTTTCGTGATAAACTTTTGAGTGTATATCTCTCTATTTTCTTGGACTGCCATAGCTTTCAAGAATACGTTTTTATCCCTGATAGCTTCTACTTTCTGAGTGAATTCATTCTGATTTTTTACCTCAAACGGTTCACCTTCCTGAGTGTAGGTATCATCTACCGCATTATCATTTTCGGTATAATACCTTTTAACCCCCACTATGAGTTTTACTCCATCCCATGGGTTTTCGGGTTCCCTTTTATTTACTACTGTCATTTTGCATAACCGTTTTTATATGCTGTATAATAGATTCTCGTATATCCTTCTTGTCCTATCCCTGAAAATACTTCGCTTATAAATCTGTAGCCTTTTTTATTTGCTCTACAGTCATGAGCAAAGTGTTCAGGGTAGATATAGTGTTCTCCGCATACCTTTTGATTAGTTATTATATAGGCATACCATCCAGTTTTGGTTTTCATCCTGAACTGAGATATTGGTACAAATCCCTGAGTTAATAGTTCTTTGAGAATAAACTTCTGTTCAAGTCTTCTTCTCACCATAGGCATTCCACCCAACCTTCTTAATACTGCCTCTTGATATTCTGACCAATGTCTTTTAGTCCATCTTATGGAACTAATAGCAGAACGTTTGGTTATAGCCTTATATGCTAAGGCAACTTTCAATTGGTCCCAGGTTAAATCACTCTTCTTCGTAAAGAGCCTTCTTTCTCTTGGACTCAATTTCTTTAGCCTTCGATAGCTTAATAAGCTTTTCTGGAATAGGCTTGAGAACAGTTCTATATTCTTTTGTTCCATAATTAAACTTATCTACCAAGTTCAAAAAGTACTTTTCTTTCTGTTGAGAGCCGAGTCTCTTTTTCCGAGCAATTCTTTTCCCTAACTCCCTTTGGGCTGAAGACTTTGAGTTTCTGTATACCTCGGTTAACAGTATCTTAGATATCGGCTTTTTTCTTCTCCCAGCAATTAGTAGAGATTGACCTATAACAAACTTCTTCTCCAGTGCTGTTTTCCCTTTTATCCAATGTACTGCTTTCAGATTCTCTCTACCATAATAAGTTAAAAACCTTTTTCGAGCAGCCTTCAATGAATAGAATCCCTGTAATACTACTGCTGGTTCTCCTTTGTAGTTATAAGACCATGGATACCATTTATGAAGGTAAATCTTTAAGTCCCTTTCTTTGATAACTTTTCCGAATCTCCTGTGGTATTCTCTCCTCCTCTTCTTTTCCAAAAAGTATGCTCTTACATCGGGGGGCAGAGAATCCGGGTCTACTACTCCGTTAATCCAGGTAGCTTCTTTTAAGCATTCCCGGTATCTATCCAGAAAGCGTTTATTCCTTTCCCTATATTTATGAACCTTTATTTTTCCACAAAGTACTTTCCTTTGCCACTCTTGTTTCTTTCTTCGGCTTAATTTTATAATCTGAGGAGGTACCCAAGGAATTCCCAATCTGTAACATGATTCCTCAAAGTCATCATCATTCTTAAACCTATAAACTATGGGCATATCAAATAAAACTGTCTATGAATCCATAATATAACCTGAGTGCCCTAACTATAATGAATACCAAAATCGACACTATCAATATAATTAAGGTTATAGAACAGGTCATATTATATATCCTATCCTCTTTATCTCTATCATTGGTTGGCTTAAACGGGTAGTGTAAGGGTTTCAAAGGATATAAAATAAATACACTCCCAAGCGATATGACTATGGTTAAAGCCCCCGTTATGGCTTGTATTATTATAAATACCTTATCCATTATTTTTTTGTTTACGGAGGGCTGCCCGATACCATTGCTGAATAGATTTATCCTTGGCATCTGGGAATCTCTTTTGCACTCTTCGTGTGATTCTATCGATTGATAGCCCTTTATAGGTTAATTCGAATACATAGGATTTCTTAGTTCCTTTCCAAAGACCATTGTCATCCTTCTCTTTCTTGGGCTTTTTAGGTTTTTCCAACCCCTTTACCCGTTTGGTCTTTTTCTGTTTAGTGACTGCATCTTCACCAATGAATCCGAGATTGAGTTGATAATTCCTCATCGGGTCATCTTTAGGATATCCAGCAAGTTCTAATTGCTGGTCCATCCACTTATCATATTCATCGATGAGAGCATTATCCGGCTTGTTATCCGAATGGTGAATCCATGAAGATAGTCCATTGTAGTCGGCTGAACAAGCATCAGGGAAAGGCATGCCAAGAGAAACTGCTCTTCTCTTCATGTCCTTGTAGGTCATATTTTCTAACCCACTTCCCATGACCTTTAGCTTTTCCTTGTTAAGCTTTAACGGTCTTTTGTCTTTTTTCTTACTTTTGCGCATATTTATATAGGTATAAAATTTTATTTCTTATTTCCTATTGCAAATATAATCAAATTTCTCGAAGTTGCAAAATATTTGTATAAAAATTCTAAGAGTTAGATTTCAAGGTTCTTTTTCTGCGTAACTTATAGGCTGTATCTAGAGTTTCACAGGTAAAGTCCATATTATTTATTGATTTGTAATTAATAGCTTTCTGTATGACCTCCCTGTATTCCTTCCAGAACTTCAAGCCCCCTTTACTGTCCACGGTTTTTTCAAAGTATTGGGTTGCCAATAATCCAAATGTATCTGCAATGGTTTGACTCTCGAATATGTATATTCTCAAATCTGTTATAGCCTTTATTATATCATCCTCGCGTTTGATGGGCATTACTCCATATCCTTCTTCAGGAAAAAGTTCTTCTGATACAATAGCTGTAAAATACCTTCTACTTGAGGGTCCATTTTTCCAATACTCAGTTATTAACTGCCTTATCTTGAAGTCAGGTATTCTATGTAAGTAAGATAGATATACCTTATCCTTCTTTGTAGACCTCCTTTTATATGCAGTTGGAGCTTGCAATACTCGGGGCATTATCCTATAATTATTCCACCTATCAAACTCAAGAATCAGAGCATAAAGGTCTTTGTCCCATTTATCCTCTGATTCCTTCAGCCTTTTCATATTCTTTATGATACGGGGATTGGTTATAGAATTTAATACCCAAGAAGCATCTCCTGAATGTATTTTAGCTTCTTCTTTGGGTAGTCTTTTAACCATAGCTCCAAATATGTAATCTCTGAATCTAGGTTCTATGGGAGATTTGGGATTTACTAAAGAAGGATGTAGTTCAAAGTAATCGGAGAATAGTTTGAAGAACTTCTCGGCTCTTGCCTTTAATTCTAAGTACTTGTAATGAGACATCTTGAGAATTTCTCCAGCTTCCCAAGTTGATAGGCCTTTGCCTTGTATAAACATAAGGCTGGCCCTCTCTTGCTCGGTCAAACAATCCCAAGCCAATTCTTGATGTCGTTCCATGTTAGTATTGTTTGTTCATTAGAATCTCTTCGGTACTACCATCGGGAATTTGAGATAAATCTACCTCATAATCAGCTGAGTACATTTTATATTCATCCGATTCGTGATAAGCTGAATAGAGTACATTTTCCATGGGTACTTCTATCTCTAAACTGCCATCCATTTCAGGGTATAGCTTTACCAGCATCGTCTTTGTAGTAAGATTACTTTCAAGTATAATGGCTGGTATTCCCTCGAATGGATATCCCCTTAATACAACGTAGTCCCCTATAGCAACCCGAGTAATATCACTTACTGAGAATATCTTATTTGCCCTGGACATCCTACGGTATTTCTTTACTTCTTCCTTAGATATGGTAGCTACTACTGAATAATCATCAAAGTCCTCGGCATTATCTACTCTCAACCTTTTTCTTTTGGGTCGGTAGTCCAAAGACTTCATGAAGGATAGTATACCTGGGATATCTTTCTTGAGTTTGTTTAGGTAGTATCTGTCAAAGGCTTTTTCAGGCTTCATCTTTATGAACCCATAGTTGAATAATAATGGTACATCCTCGTACTCGTTATTACCTTTCCTGGACTTCTTTAGTACGCTTATAGTTGGTACTATAGCTTTCACATGTTTATACCCCCTACATTTCAAATCCGAGTTGATTCTCTTGTAGAATTTCCTGTCAAGCCTGAATATACAGTATACGTAGGGGGTTTTCATATTACTTGTTCAATTTACGAGCGTATTTGAATACGTCTGAATATGTTACCAATCGTTGAATTTCTTTGAACATATACACAGCTAAATGTACTTTCGGGGTTTTTATCTCCATTCGGGAAAGTTCTGAACAATTTTCCATAAGGAACGAATCTATTTCCCCAGCTTCCACAATAAAGAAAGCTTCACCTTTTGGCATAGAATTATACCGCATGATGAGTATGGGTATTTTTCCTGCACGTTTAGCATCCTTTGTAGCCTGTTCCCAAAAGGATATAATTTTACAGCTCTTAAGTCCCAGTAGTATATGTTCGAACTTAATATCCTGATAGTTTTTTACTTCAATACTAAATGGGAATTTCTTAGAGTGTTTTGGGTCAGAACATATTACATCTGATGATATATTGTCTGCTTTCTTCCATCTCAATCCACCACTAGAGGGAGTTCTAGAAAATTCGTATCCGGACCAGTTTTGAAATGATTTACATACCACCCTTTCAAACCTATTGCCTTTTGCTTTTGAATTTACTCTTCGGGCCATTGTCTATTATTTATTATTTTACTTACCGAACTTTTACTTATACCAAACCTTTCAGTTAAGTACTTACTAGTATAACCCTCTAAATGTAATTTTCTTATATTTCTCACTTTATTCATGGTTAACTTATGATTGGGAGATTTGGTACCAGTATTTCCTTTTATAGGGTGTTTCCTACCTTCCCACAACTTTTTTCCTTTTATGCTATGTCCATCTATAGACATCTGTTGTTGATTCTCTTTTTGAGTTCCCCAATACAAGTTACTTACTCGGTTATTTAATGGGTTGTTATCCTTGTGACATACACAAGGTTTATTATTCGGATTAGGTATATAAGCTAAAGCTACTAATCTGTGCACCTTAAACTTTCTAGGACCATCTTTATTTACCAGAGTTACTATTCTGTATTTAATCTTATTATCTCTACCAGCCAATCCTTGATATAATGGTTTATCTTTACCTATCTTATAAACCTCACCAGTTTGAGTTACGTGATAGTTATGATAACTGGCTATATTACTCTCCATAGTTATATCTTTTGTAACCAATAGTCATTAGTGGTATTGTGAAAGGCCCCTTTCTCTGGTCACAGTAAGCACCTTGGCATTTGGAATTGGCAAGGATTCATGGTGTGATATGAGGTATAGGGTTTTATCCTTATAAACCCTACGTATGAGTCCTATCACAAGCTCTACATATTCAGAACTTATGTTCTCGAATACCTCGTCCAAAAAGGCAATATTTATACCCTTAGCTTGGGTCATCATCTCATTCATAGCAAAGGCCATAGCTAAACAGACCAATTGTTTCTGACCACCAGATAACTCCTCGTATGATACTTCTATACCATCCATAATTATCTGAGTATTGAAATCCTTCTTAACTCCCTGTATATCTACATAGAATAAGATACTGAACCCAAGTACATCAGAGTATGATTCAAGTGTTTCATTCAGAATATCCATTGAACTCTCGAATAGGAATGCTTTTATACCCCTATTCCCCAGAGGGTCATCCATTACCCATTTGTAATTATCAACCTTTTCCTTCTGGTTTTCCATTTTCTCTTCTACGGTTGATAATTTCTTGGTTAAGGTTGAAAGCTGAGTTTTATATTTGGTTATTAACCCTTTGTTTACTCCCACCTTCTTTTCTGAAAGAAGTCTTTTGATTTCTGATTCTACTTGTTCTATCTCTCTTTGTATCTTCTTTACTTCGTATTCCTTATCCCTAAGTTCTTCCAGTTCATCTCGATAACCAGATATTCTGTCGGATATTTTGGAATATTTACCCTGTAACCTTTCAATATCTCCAAAGGCTTTCTTTACCTCGATTAGGTGTTTCAAAGAGTTCTTAATATCACCCCTCTTCAGTAACTTTATTATTCCCTCAATAAACTCTTCTAGAGATACCTTAGTTTTCTTCCTGGCATCATTTATCTTATTGAGAATATCCCTTTGATTTTCCTTTGCCTCTGATAGCTTCTGTTCAATTCTGTTTTTCTGAGTTACTGTCTCCTTAAGCTCACTTGACTTTTTTGCCTTAGCTAGCAGTGATAATCTCTTCTCGAGAACCTTAACCTTTGAAGATATGTCGTCTTTTACCGTACTGGCTTGCTTCTTTAAGTCATCAACCATTCTTTGAATGGACTGCTTCTTACCTTCTAAGGTTCGATATCTTTGAGAGATGTCTTGATACTCCTTCAGGGCTTCTGTATAGTAGCCCTTAGCAATATCTCGAGCTTTAGATATGTATTCTAACTCAAAAATCTCCTCAAACAGTTCTTTCTTGTCAGAGGAAGATTCCTGTATCAGTCTTTTCATGCCTTGACCGAAAAGTACTGAGTTCATAAAAAGGCTATACGACATACCCAAATCAGCGATTATAAGCGCCTGTATCTCCCCCTTACTTTTCTCTTGTACTTCAACAGCATCTATCTCATAGATAAGTCTATCTTTACCCTTGGCTCCATTCACTTCACCCTTATATTTAAGACATCTGGTTATCTTATGAGTCCTACCATTCTTACCGAAGTATAATTCTACCTTGGTTCCTTGATAAGACTTTGGTCTGTATTTCTCCCAGGTATTCACATCTGACTTACCTTTTAGATTCTTACCATAAGCACCCCAAACTAAAGCGGATAAGATGGTAGTCTTACCTTCTCCTGTAGCTCCTCGAATTACGGTTATTCCCTTTGAACTTAGGTTTAATTCCAAATGGGATATTGAACAGAAGCCATCGATTATAATATTGCCAAACTGTATCATTCTGCCTCCTTAATTACTTTTAATAATGTGGCCTTTTTATTTTGGTCTTTTATGCCCTTTGCCCTCATATACCTCCTTACCATAGTTTTCTTAGTAAGTTCCCGAGTTATTTGCGGGGTATCTTCCACCGCCATAATCCGAGACTTGCTAGCAATGACAGTATAATAATTACCATCATCTTTAATTTCATCTTCTGATGACACGTCCACAAATTTAGGAAAGCCTTTGAATGGCTTAAATTCCATTGAGAAGTCTTCATATATTTTCCAATATCCCAGTTTACAATTGCGGTCTGTTCTCCTCTGTTGTAGTGGAGCTCCTACCATGTATATCTTTTTTCCGAGTCTCTGTGGTTTATGTATATGGCCTATCAATACTAACTTGAACTTAGATAGAAGATTCACATTCAGATTCTCTACTGTTCCAACTTCAGTGTTGTCGGTATCTTTAGCTCCCGGGTAGTCAGTATGCAATAATAGAATTGTGGGCTTTAACATGGCTTCTTTCAACTCAGCTTTGATTAACCCATCTAACCCCTTATTGTGGTCTAAATAGGGAATACCTACTACTCTGAACTTATCAAACTCATGATAAGAGAAGTCCAGATTATGTAAGAACGAATACCTACGACATAAGTTTGCCCAGTGTGATGGAGATTGATTAGTTATCGAATTGCTTTTCTGTAGGTCATGGTTTCCAGATATACCATATATGTTAAATTCCTCGCACTTATTTAACTCTTCGAACTGTTCAATTATAATTTCATCAAGTGAAGTACTTATATATTCTGGACGGTGCATAAAATCCCCACAAAAGAATGCCGGGCATTTATACTTAATACATAAGTCTTTAATCAAAGAGAGGACCCTGAAAATACTTAGGGTCCTCTTGTTATCCTCGTTGAACTTAGAGAATTCCCCTAAGTGCAAATCGGAGAATACTATACCTATCACCTTCATAACTGAAGAAATTTCTTGATAAGGTGTTTTCTCTTTTCGTAGTTCATCTCATCCAGTATCATGACCTTTATCTTGTAGCCCATGATTTCCAGTGTACCGGTATTAGGTATACCATTTACATACTGGAGTATATTTGGGTCGGGTTTATATCCCCACAGGTCAAGTATACCATACATTACCTGAGATACCTGGAATTGATAATACCGAGATAATACTCGTTTACCATTATCTTCTGTTACCCACTCATTGAAGAAGTTTGCTGAGAAAGGTATGAAAATTAGGTGAGTACACTGTTGACCCAGTAACATACGACATAAGTCTACTGCATGGTCTAAGTCGCATTCGGCTATCCTGTGAGAAAGTTTGTTGATGAAGTATGCTGCCGAATCAAAGTATGACCGGTCAGTTACAAAGCTATCTTCTCCCCTGAAAGCTTTGTTACGCAGATTAAGTACTTGCATATCCTGAGCAAATACTGTACTGGCATCTTGCTGAATCATATCAGCATGAGGCATGTCTCTTGTTTCAGGTACCAAGTCCGAATATGACCCGGATATGAAAGGTATCTTTAACATATCCGCTACTTCCTTGGCAATGGTTGTTTTTCCAACCCCAGAAACACCGGTGAACATAATTTGATATTTCCTACCGTTGTACATAATGTTGTAGTTTTTTGAAAGGTTCCAAAAAATCGGGTATCTTGAAAGACCTTAAGTTAAACTTGTCAAGTACCATGAATAACCTGTCTTTCCTTATATTATTAGTACATCCTTTTACCCAAGGGACTTTCTTGATAGGATGAAGAGTTAATGCGGTTCTCAAGTCTATAAGAGACTTGTTCTTCTTGTATAATTCTTCTAGCTGGTCCCTTTCAATGCCCTTGAATTCTGCTCCTTTTGCATCTATGAAGTCTGCTATGCTCCCATATTGTTTCAGGAAAGCTTTAGTCTTCACTTCTCCCATACCATAATAACCGGGTATATCATCCGATTTATCTCCATTAAGTATTAGGTAGTCAACGCATTCCTCAGCAGAGTAACCCATTATATCCTTACAAGTTTGACTAAGAATTAGGGTATCTTTGTTAGGATTGAATATCTTGACTCTTTTGTCGAGTAATTGACAGAAGTCTTTGTCAGAGGATATTATGAGAGATTTACCTGGGTGGTTTATTGCCAACCAAGCAATGTAGTCATCAGATTCATATCCCAAGCCTTTTCTATCGATAATCATCTGAACTCCGAGTAACCTTAGAATCCTTCTCAACAGTGATAGCTGTTTATTGAAATCTTCATAATCCATACTTATCTTACTCCTATGTGCTTTGTAACCCTCGAGTAGACCATTACGGAAATTAGACTCTTTGCTCTCATGAGTATCGAATGTAATTACTACATGGCTTGGTTTAAACCGAGTTAAGTATGAACCGAGGATTCTTAAGAACCCATACACCAACCCGGTACCAGCTCCATTGTTGGCTTTAAGATTCTTAAACTTATGGTATGAACGGTGAGCAAGATTACTCCCGTCCACTACCATAAGCATCCTCGGTTTTCTACCCCTCGTCCGGGATGTATTCGTCTTCTTCTGCATCTTCAGATTCTATTTGAGATTCATAGTCTAAGTCTGCATCAACAGGGAACATGTTTCGTGTAATCTTCTTGAGCTTTCGCTTAGTGGTTCCTATGGTATTTATTCCGGCAGCCTTTAACAGCTTTTTCCTTAACTCACCATCTTCCTCGATTAACCTGTGGAAAGCCTCTTCACCTCGACAGAGTTTCTTTCCTTCGAACATATATGTTCCACCACCGAGCTTCTCTATTACTCCAGCATCCTCTAAAGACTCTTCTAACCAGAAGTATCTGTCAAAGCCAACTTCGTGATACTTTGGGTTAAAATATATAGGAGCTTTGGATATAGTTTCCCGAGGAGGAGATACCTTATTCTTTTTCATCTGAACAGTTACATATTTACCTGCTCGTCTTTCCTTACCCTTATACTTAATCTTGAGAGTTTTACCTGAGTAGAATGCTAATCGTATTGAAGCATAAAACTTGAGTGCTGCACCACCAGGAGTTGTACTGGTATCTTGACCAAAACCTGCGCCCAGTTTACTGCGCAACTGATTGATACATACCATGGTTACTCCGAGTCGATAGAACAATTCGTTCCTTATTCGGAACATCTTGTAGATTTGCTTTGCCCGGTTTCCCATCTCGGCCTTGCTATCCGCCATCTTTGCATCAATGGCTTCTATTGAATCCAGGGCTGCTATTGAGTCTATCACAACTATGATAGGCTCATTACTGGTTAACTTAGACCTCCAATATATTGCTAAGTCTGCTATAGCATCCGATATGGTTTCTATCCTGGTGTCATTTAATACTGTTACTCGTTCAGGGTCTAGACCATTTTCCTCTGCCCAGGAGTTCATCCATGCCTGTTCAGCATCTACCCAAATCACATGACCTCCTAATTGCTGAGTTGCATAAGCAAAGTTATAGGCTATAAGAGATTTACCTGAAGACTCCTCGCCCATAATCTCTATAATCTTACCAAATGGTACACCCCCACCCATCTGATAATTGAGAGCAAAGAATGTGGATGGAATCCATAATCCATGATGATTTATGGTACTAGCCTTTAATTGGAGAGATGACCCATATTTCTTGAGTATCTCATTTTGTGTGGGTATCTTAAACTTCTTACCTCCCGATTTTCGGGTAGCTTTAGGTTTTCTTGCCATACTTGTAATTTATAATATGAAAAGAGTGGGATATAAACTATACCCCACTCCTACTTTAGGTATATATCTAGAAAATCTTAGATATCACTCTTATATTTCTTTCCCTTTTTCTTTTTCTTGTCTGCTAGCTTGCTTTTGGAAGAGGACTTCTTACGTGGTCTTTCATCCTCATCATCATCCCCCTCATTGAGGAATGAAGCCAGCTTCTCCTCGAGCTCATCGTAGGAAAGGATATTTGCCCGGATTGCTTTCTCCAGGTCCACCTCTCCCCGATACTTCTTGTCCAGCTTGGTTTTCTGGCAAGGTGATACCGAATAGCTGGTATCATTCTTACCGGTACCAGTACGGGTGATTTTGATATCGTATCCCTCTACAGGGTCAGTCATATCCCCCCAGTCCTCTTCATCGAGGTAAAGGTCTATAATATCCTGATATACCGAACGTGGTACCATCATGGGTTTATCTACCCGGTCGGGGTCAATTTCCTTACCCTTAGTATCTTTGTACCCAAGTACCCCGATGAGATACTTTCTCTTCGGTACCAGTTTCGATGCTAATGCCTTATCATCTGGGTCGTCGGAGTTTTTAAGCTCCTGGAACTTCTCCATGAAAGGACATGGCTCATCGAAAGTTGCCGGAGATATAATACCTCCCTCCTTTGGTCCAAGATAGAATTGAATAATCTCGATTCCCAATTCCTCGTCTGCACCACGGGATTTGATACGTACTCGGGTAGTTCCCTCTTTCGGGTAGATTATTCCACCACCTCCACTACGCTTTTCCAGGTCCTTCTTCCTGGCAAGCATCTTTTCTCTGGTAGTCATTACACTGCCCTTTTTCTTGGTTGTTTTTTCCTTTTTCATGGCTTTATTTATTGGTTTCGATATAAAGTATCTCGTTCAGAGATAATATAGTTGTTACTTGATTGGGAAGGTCTACTACATCTAGTTCTTTACCAGCATACAGACCGTAAGTAACTACCGCTCCAACCTGAAGACCAGGATATTCTTCACATTGTTCATCAGTGATGGGTCCTACCTGAATTACTACTCCCTTGCGGGGTACTGTATCTTTATCATGTTCCTGAGGGATATAGAGTCCTCCTTTGGTTTTGGTATCTGCAGTTACTACTGGGGATACAATAAGTACTCGACTTCCTGTGGGAGTTCCTAAACCGTTCAGTTTACCATTCAACTCCTTTGCTTCTTTGACCGAAATAAGGTCTAACTCAATTCTTGACATAGTTACTGTTGTTTACGTAAGTTTGCTGATATAGTTCTTAATATATTCTCTCGTGATTCATAGGCTTTACAGATACTTATGAACTTGCTTGCATTATACTCAGCCTTCATATATCTTTTTAATGCTCCCTGATAAGCTTGATTGTTCTCTGCTTTGTGTGCTGCAGCATCATTATTGATATTACCCGATTCTTTGTAGTAAAGCCATGCCTTGCTATATGCTTGGTCTTTTGCCTTTTCAAGTCTATCCCTTTTATATATAAGCCTATCCCTAACCATTACCAATAAAGCATAATTGGATGGACTTTTACGTAAAGACTGATTGACCAGGTTCTCATCAATCATGAGTTCCTGGTCTAAATCAATCTCGTAGGTTTTCCCTTGAAAGAGAATCTTTAGTGTATTTTTCTTAATCTGGGATAGACGTACTATCTTTTGCCTTTTTTCCATATAACACCTCTTTCACTGAAGTATTTATACATGGTCATAATGCTTATTCCATATTTGACCTTTATCTGTAAGTTACTCATACCACTCTCATAATCTTCTATCATCTTATTTATAGACTCCTCACTCAACTTAAGGCTGGGGATATTAAATCTACCGTCTCTTATACATTGTTGAGTATTTTCTTGGTTAGTACACCAATATAGATTTTCTACTTTATTATTTTCTCGATTATTATCCTTATGACCAACACATGGTTTATTATCTGGGTTTGGAATGTAAGTTAAAGCTACTAACCTATGTATATTAAACGTATACTTAATCCCCTTATTATTTCTTAGGCTTACTATCAAGTAACCATTGTTCTTCTTTCTCTTAGCCATTTTCCTCCAAGTAACTCTATCTCTATACTTAGAGTACACATTACCTTCTCGAGTAACATGGTAACAATCAAAATCTGGTATATTACCTTTCATACATTCTCTTCCTAAACTCTCTCTTATTTTTCTCTATCTCTTCTGGATATAACTTAGGATAATCTTCTATTTCAATACCTTTGAACTTACGATGTTCCTCTAAGTACTCATCAGGATTAAAATCTGGTTCAAGCATTTTCCTATAATCATATCCAGGAATAAAAGGTAGTTCCTCTGCCATAGAACGCCCGATAACGAAGTCCATTGACATACTTACGTCGTCTATCTGGAAGTTGAAGTATTCTTTAGTATTTGGGTTACGGCAAGTTTCCCAAATCTCGTATACTACCCAGGTATTTATATATTCGGGACTTACCAAGTAATAGGTAGCATCATGAACATTACAAGTCTCTTGCATAAATGGTAACTTACCTTGCCTCATTTTCCAATAGTTTAGGATTGAAGCGAATAAGTTCATATCTGATGCAGCTGATTGACATGGCATATTAACCGATAATCGTACTGCGTATGCTGCTTCCTGCTCGTTATCCGAATATACCTGGGGTAACCTTCTCTTCCTACCGAACAAAGATTTAATATATCCATGCTTTATCAGGACCTTCTCCTGGTTAATCATGAACTTCTTAATCTTCGGGTGCTCCTGGAAGAATTCATTCAACTGTTGTTGAGCTTCATCTGGTGTTACGATAATACCAGCTTTTGGGTCAGATAGTTTAACTGCAAGCAGTTTCTTCTGAATACCATAGATAATACCAAAACATATCTGCTTTGCCTGCTTCCTTCGGTTTTTCCAAAGCTTATAATCTGGATGTTGTTCATCACTATAAGCCTTGTTTGCTTCCTCATACGATATACCATACTTATTTGCGGCAATAGCAAGGTGAGGGTCCTGTCCCTTGGCAAATGCTTCAAGATAAGTCTCATCCCCTGAAAGATGTGCCATGATTCTTAACTCTGCCTGAGAGTAGTCAAGTGCCATGTATAGTTTCCCTTTGGGAGCTACCAACTGTTTCTTGATATTAGCATCTACCGAAGTTTTGGGTATTTGTTGGAGGTTAGGTTCAGAACTACTTAATCGGCCAGAAGTAGTACCAATAATTTTGAATTGCCCGTGAATTCTATCATCATCCTGAACTTTATCATGCCATCCCTCAATATAGGTTGTATACATTTTCTTTAACCCTCTCAACTCGAGAAGATTATCCAGGAAGATTGCTTTGGGACTTTCAGGGTCTTTAACCGTTAATCGAAGTTCTACCAACGTATCCTCATCGGTACTCGGCTTATCGGTATCACGATTAGTTTTCTTATCCTTGGTATATTTTATGATAGGGAATTTGAACCCCTTTTCGGAATACAACAGTAGAGGTAAATCAATTGTACTTCCCAAGTTTACTTCTCGGGTTAATTCCAATTCTTTTTTAGTGGTGAATACACCTGCTCGGATATTGGATATTTTTTGCTCCCTGCTTGCTATTTTCCGTGCGTCCTTTGGGTTATGATAATCCAGGTCTTCAAGTTCACTTTCAATAGATGCAAGGTACTTGCTTATTCTTTCTTGAACAAGCCATCTAGAGAATTTTTTCACTCGTGGAAGATTCAAGCAATTAGAAGTTGCTTGTTCAATCTTTGGCTTGTAAGATTCAAGCAGTTCCTGATTGAATTTCCTATCGAGGTATAATCCGGTTTTTTCAGCATGCTGCAATACCCTAGAAGCTGGCATAATCAAATGCCTAAACAAGGGGTACATGCCAATCTCTATTAGCTTACTTTCAAAGAACATAGCTAACCTAAGAGTATAATCGGTATCCTGACAACCATACTTGCATAATGGTTCCAAGGGTTTCTTATCCCAAGGTATCTTGTCAAACTTCTCTGCCTTCTCGTAATCGCCATGCTCTGGTAGATACCTTCTAACCATTGACTTCAGGTCATTGGGTTTCTCTTCATTTAGAAGATACTTCATAAGCATTCCATCCAGAACAGTACCTCTAACATATATCCCATACAACTCGAATATCTGAAGGTCAAACTTCAGATTCCATCCCACTTTAGTTATATTGGGATTCTCAACCACCTTTCTACCAAAATACTTTAACCAACGTTTCCAATGAGGGTTTTCATATTCGTGGTGACATAATGGAATAGATACACCAGAACCAACTTGAAAGGTTACAGATAAAATTGTGGGTTTGAAGGTTTTATTATAAATACCTTCTGCATTTGTCTCGAAGTCGACGGAAGCTATGCCGGTTTTCAAACAAGCTTTCACAAGCCGCTTGACTTGTGAGAAACTTTTGATTATGTCATATCTTGACTCCATGTTTATTCTTATTATATGCAGTATAGAATAGATTTTTACATGACCCTAAGTCTGATGTATTCTTTACTACTTGAAAGATACCGTTCTTTACTCTTTTTATATACCCTGCTCTACAAAGAAGACAGCATAACCAATATAAATATGCTGTCTTAGCTCCTGTACTTTGTAAGTAAGTATACCTAAATGTCTGACCAACTTCTATATTTTGTAGAAGTTTTATCAAGTTATATATAATGTCTCCTTTCATAAGAATTATAAAATCATGTACTCGGAGCGGGAATCGAACCCGCACGACCATTACTGGTCACAGGATTTTAAGTCCGGCGTGTCTACCTATTTCACCATCCGAGCTTTTATAAAAAGGGGAGATGAGTTACCGTTCTTCGCTCATCTCTTAATGCTATAGCCTTCGACTTTAATTATGGGATTTTGGTATCTCGTACCAGTTTATTGCCCATTGTTAGCTGGAGGTCGTATCTCCTGTTATAACCCAGCTATAGCCCTGTACGGAAGACAGGATTCGAACCTGCGACCCCTTGCTCCCAAAGCAAGTACACTAACCGGACTGTGCTACTTCCGTAAATTAGGTACCAGTCTATATCCCTACCGTCCAGTACCTGGGAATGAATCAGGACTCGTTGTCCACAGCGCAAAGTAAAGATTCATTAGTGGACCCAGAGGGGCTTGAACCCCCGACCTTCGGATTATGAGTCCGCTGCTCTAACCAACTGAGCTATGGGTCCGGTTGAAGGTAACGGCCTTTACTACTAATCTCGGTATGACAGAAAAGAAACTAAGACCAATTACCGTTACCTTCTTTGTTACCTTAATTCGGTCTGGATAGAAGTTTTTAGTTTTACCCAGTCCTTTTTATAACTATGCAAACTATCAATAGTATGATAGAGATAACCAGGTTTGATACCCACTTCTCTAGCTACGTATTCCATTAGTTTCCATGCCAAGTATACATCATTTCCAAAATGAGTTACAAAATCGGATGACCTTTGGTGATAACAAATATTCAGTTGCTTTTCACCCCTTGCATTCTCCCGGATAAGGAAGTCGTAATACATAGAGCATGGTATACGCATCTTACCATCCAGGTTTTCGGCATCAGAACATTCTACCTGCCCATCTTCACCATAGATATTAAGTATGGCTTTACGGGTATCATTATCATCCTTGAGCAGACCTATGACAGCCTGTAACTTGGTCATTACAATCCCATTATACCTTACTACCTCATTCATTCTCTCCGAATAGGTGTAGTCGAAGTACTTACCATCTACCAGGAACTCTTCCCATATTTCGGGACGCAATTTCCATGCTTCACCCGGGTTAATTTGTCCCGGGTGTATTCTTTCCTGGAACTCAGCCTCTGCCCAATCTTTAGATTTGGTGAATACAAATAAAGGGGCCGGGTCTTCCAGGTGAGTCAAACAGTATTGCTCGCATATAAGTTCTTTGGTAATGAAGTCATCTTTACCTTCGATAACTTTATTCTGATAGGTACGGGGTTTTACCTCATTACCCATCTCATACAAATTTCTTGCCGTCTCAGACATCAATTCGTAAGGATTTGAATATATTCTCATTGTTCGTGATTTTTAATATATTTTCTTATAGATTTTCGTAGTTCTTTTAGGTCCTAAATATTCATGTTGGGAAGACCTACCCAATAATTAGCATTGGTACATACAGATAACTCTATGTCCCTGCCATTCCTATCAGGATATTTACCCTTGAATATCTTTACTCAAAAATATGGTTTATCTTTCCTCTCGTACTTCACTTAGATACCTCCTTATCTTTCTTTTAAGTTGCCTTAAATCCTTTACACTTATATTGGCCACGGTATTGAATAACCACCCATCATCCGTGGAGAAAGTTATATCTATATCTCCTCCGAGTTTACTGGTGTAAGGAGATTTCTTTACTTCTATTTTCATTGCATTGATATTTGCAATTCAATAGACTTCCCTATCTTAGAATGGTAGCCAGTCTTCACTACCGAGTGTACAATCCTTTGCCAGGGTTTTGGGATATTTGAACAACTCAGGTCTGAGTACTTTCAAAGCTCTTTTATGTACCTTATACTTTATCTTGTCAGGGTCTACTTTAAGTAGATACTTCAACCGCTCATACCAGTTACCATCATATATACCAAGCTTATCACTAAGCTTTAATAGGTCTTCATGAGCATGATACATTAGTAATACCGTATCATCATTGAATATCTGACTGAAGTGTATTGATACATGGAATTTATGTCCAGTGGGGAATAAGTATTCTCCTATCCTTTGAATCAGTAGTAGGTCACAGATAAGTCTTTTAGTTACCTCGGATGCCCTCATGAATACCGTTATCATGGGGTAATCCATGCCTGCTTTCTTTGATACAGTTAGAGACAATAAGCAATTCTTACCATGAGCATGCTTATTGTCAAACTGATAGCCTATGTTAAATATCTTCCTTGAGTTTAAGGCTTTTACTACTTCCTGTCTTAAATCAATCAGACCATTTTCATCCACATAGTTTGCTACCAGAGACTTCCATTTAGCCGAAGTGTAGTTGAAGTGCCTACCAAAATCAAATTCGGGGTCTACCAGAGGTTCTTTAATATAAATGACTAAATCATTTAAGTACTGTGCTTTACCAATTCTTTCAATATCCAAACCGGGGGTATTGAACAGGAATAACCTGTTGAGTCCCTCCCAAGCTTTCATACTTGTTTTGAACTGCAACAGGTTATTCTTTAACTTGAACTTACTCATCGGCTTCAGGAGTTAATTCACCGTCTTCCATATCATCTTCCTCTGAAGAAGAGAATGATATTAACTTCTTCCTTTTCTTTTCCCCACTTTCCTCAAGCTTTAGTTTGAGACCATACTTTTCTGTAAACTTTAAGTAGGTCTTTTTTATCATATTACGCTTGAGGATAGATGGGCATACCTCGGGTAATGGGATACCATCCCAATCTCCAATTTCTAAGGCCGAGGCTAACATAGATTTCTGTTTATACCCCAAATCTCTCCTTAATACCTTGAAAGCTCTGAAACTGTTACCATAGGTTTTATAACCTGCTTCATCACTTGTCATAAGTTTTTTGAGAGATTTACGTATCTTCTTTCTACGTACCTCATCACTACAGTTTTCTTTCAAAAACTCCTTTATGTCCTTGCGATTCTGATATAACAGTATGGTAGTATCATTTGCCCAAGCCGCTTTGATAACCAACTTTAACGAGAAGTTATCATGGCCATATATATACTGACCCATACGACAGAATAACAGTATATCTATTGGTAACCTTGTAACTATCTCTGAAGAACGTAGTATTACAGTTATCTCGGGGTTTTCCACTCCAATCTTACGAGAGAATATACCACCAACTAAGCAACCTTTGCCACTACCATGATTGTCAGCAAAATGGAACCCAATGTGATAATTCCTGTTTACTGTCTTATTCTCTTCTAACTTCCTTATCATCAGTTTAGCCTGGTCAAGCACATCCAAATCAAGGTAGTTAGTAATCAGCCCAGTCCACTTGGTCATGGTATAACCAAACATCTTACCGAAGTCGAAGTCTGGGTCGAATTTAGCATCAGCTATTTCTACCATCAAGTCGTATGTAAAAAGAGAATCGGTTAGGTTATAACCAACTCCCTCACAAAACCAGTCTGGTTTCTTGATTAAGAAGTTTTCCAGTATCTTTTCCCAAGCTTCTATTGGGTTCTTAGCTTTTACCAAATCCATACTAATACTTCGATTTTTGACGGAACATATTGATATGGTTCTTCTTGAAATAGATGTAAAATACATCATCTGAACCCATACCTATCCATCCCAAATACCCACAGAAATAAATAAAAGCCTTTACCAACTCTGACTGATACTTTAACTCCTGGGTCATTACTTGTGATTGCTTCCATGGTTTATTCTTCAGGAAGTTACGAGCAATGTTCAGATGATGGGTTATCTTCCATAACAGGTATGGGTAGTTTACTGAGTACTCTACATGATTGAAGTATCTACCTCCCTCGAGTAACTTTGTGTTATAGTCCAGATGTGTTTCTGAATCCATGTTCTCGTACCACTTGATAAGGTCTGTGGCATTGTTATGAAATATAACACTGATATCGCCTTTGTCCATTATCCACATTACCCCGAGATTCATGGCTGTACGCAGGATATCTTCATAGTTCTTGTTGAGAGAATCTACTACTGATTGAGTACAATTGTTGTCCTTTACCCACTTCACCATGTATGCCATAATATCCTCGGGTTGGATATTGGCATATATCAAAAGTTCGATAAAGAAGTGGATAGCATCTGCATTCTCTTCATTAGCATTCTGTAAGTGATTGAGTATCTCCGTATACTCTATACAATCACCATTGGTTTGTACCAATTTTGAATGGTTGGCCTCTAATAAGTCCATTACATTTTCGAAGGACTCATAGCCTTCTGATAACTCCTCGATAACCCTTGCAGTAAAGTCCTTTAACAGGGTTTGAGAAGCCTTTGTATTGATGTCTACCGGATACTGTGGTAGCCCCTCTATGCCTATATACCCAGACAAGAGGTTCTTTTGCATTTGATATATCTCTTCTAGATACTTGTGTTCGGGAATAATTCCCGGTTCTTCCTTTATATCACGTGAATCCAAAGCGGGTATTTTTTAGATTAAACCTTGGTTAATTGTTCTTCGTATAGTTTCTTCGCATACATTAGGAAAGTACTTGTTACGTATTTCTCTAGCACTTATTCCTTTTACATGTAACTCTTTTATCTTTACCCTATCCTCATGTTTTAATTTAGCGTTGGGATTTTTACTACCTCTCAATCCATAGCATGGATTGTTTTTACCTATAAGTCTTGGTAATTTACAATTTACAATAGCTAAATACCTATTCTCTTTATGGGTCCCCCACTTCAAGTTACTTACGATATTATTTAATGGGTTATCATCCAAGTGCATTACTATAGGTAAGTTATTAGGATTAGGTATATAAGCTTCAGCTACCAATCTATGTATCTTGACATTTTTACTTATACTACCGTTATGTAACTTACATCTCAAATACCTATGATGGTGATAAACTTTTAGTAACTTACCATACCTATATAACTTTCCCTCTTTAGTAATGTGATAACCTGGGAATCCCCTTATATTATCATCCATGGTCTTACTTGTTATCGTGTGCTCCGAATCCTTTGTCTCCTCTTGTACCCCAGTTCTTTGCCTTCTCTTCGTACTCTTCATTGGTAATCTCTACCGGAGTTGAAAGTATGATGGGAACGTGTACGAATTGCATTATTTTCTTACCTTGGTTCAGAGGAATACAAACCTCTTCGGGTGAACCGTTATGAATACCTATGTGCATTTCCCCAGTATAAGGGCTATCCACTATCTCGGCAGTGAACGACAAACCCTCTTTAGTTGCAATCCCAGATTTATTTGCTGCCATGAGCATGGACTCTTTTGGATTGATAAGTACCTTTATACCAGAAGGGATGAGAAGTCTTCCACCTGGCTTAATTACCACATGTACATCATCAGTACCCAACCCATTTAGTTTGATGTAACCTTTACCTAACATCTTCCGATTGATACCGGAAAAGTCATCCTTACCTTTCTCCCCAACCTTAAGAATATCTTGGTCGGATAACTTTGGGATGTAGAAATCCAGACCTGCATCCCCATCATTTGCTCGGTTTGGGGATTTAACATCTCTAATCTTTGTGAACTCTAATTGTACCATGTTATTTACTGTTGAATTTACGATAAATGTCTCTTGCTTCTTTTCGTGATAACTCGAACTTACTCTGAAGCTTATCGAGTATTTCCTTCTTACCTAATTTCTCCCTTACCAGTTTACGGTAATACTTTTTGCAACCTTCTATATCTACCAAGGGTTCCAAATCCTTGAACTTGGTTTCTGCTTCTAATTCTTTACGAGTCTTACCCATGAGAGCTGTGAACTTAATGCAACAGAGTTCAGAATCTCCGCACATCTTACATTCCTTGGTTGATAGGTCGTAATTCTTACCGAAACAAGGGTCTGAACCCGAACCAAGTTTGGTGATATCTATAGGTTCAAGAATATCCCCAGTCTCTAACTCCTTTCTTACTTCCTTAAGTTTGTCTTTCTTTTTCTTCGCCATATATTTGAGAGTTTGATATCAAGTGATAGTTAATAGGTATTTCAATGTCATTGATGTAGAATAGTATATGCACTAACTTTCGGGTTCACCATATACGTGCGTGCGCATTTAAGCTTTAGCTTAAGTTAATACTTACTAAGTAAGTTAAGTATAAGTTTATATAGCTTTAGCTATATAAACCTCTATTAGTATTTAGTATACTAAATACTAATAGAGTTATAAGTGTAGGTATATACGTGCGCATATATGCGTATTACCCTTCCACTCTGATTACCTTTAATTTTTCTTTCTGATAATACATTCGTCTATGGTTGCCATGTCTCTTTAGATAATTACCCGGGAATTGAAGGTCGTCCAGGTATGCTTTCTTTTTATTCATGTGAGTTCGTGCAAGACGTCCCAATATCTGTATGGATTTTTCATTAGAATCCATTGATGCAGTATTCTGCAGATATTTTAATTCAGGGAAGTTTTGACCTCTAGAAATAATCGTGGTAGCTATTAGTATATCGATTTTACCTTCTCTAAAAGCTTGTAGAATTTCATCACGCCCTTTGGTATTATGATGTACATATTGTATGTTGTATTGATTCCCGAGATGTTTAGCATAATACCGATAAAGATTTTCACAATGACCTATAAACTTACATACTACCAAAGCTGGTAATCTCTTTCTACCAATGTTATACTTGGTACGGTCAAGGGATAGTTTCCAAGCTTTAACATTATCTGATATCACTTCCTTGTATTCTGTTGGGTAATCCACATCTTTAGAGTATTTAAAGGGAGCATATACCAACTTGCAAGTAATAGGGGTAGAATACCCTTTCTCTATCATATCACTTAATTTTATCTGGTTAACCTTATCACCAATAAATGACATGATATTCAGGTTATGTATTAACTTCTTCTTCTGATTACTCATGTAGATGGTACCACTCAAACCTACTCGTATTCTAGAGTTATACAGATGTTGTATTACTGTTTTATATGTTTTATTATCTATTACGTCGGCCTCATCTATAAGTACCATGTCTATTTCTGAAAGGAACTTCTGATACCTATTTATATTACCTGCCAGAGATTGAACCATACAAACATTAAAGTTACCCCACTCACTGCATTTACTACCCTGGATAAATGCTACCTTTTCTCCCGGTAATAACTCTGGAATCTCTTTCTTGAACTGCTTAAATAAGTCTGCACTGTTCAACAACAATACAGTTTTCAATTTCCTCTTGAAAGCCTGGTGTAATCCACAGAACACCAAAGTCTTTCCGAAATTAACTGCCAAATCAGATGCACAGATAAGAAAAGGAGTATCTCCAACTCGATTATTTAGAATCTTTTCTAGAGCTTCTTTTTGTACTTCCCGTAATTCTTTATCTCCAAGTATTGTTGGAATTACTGGTTTAACTCCTAACTGGGGTCTATTATCTATGATTTTAACCTCCTGTCCCGTTTTAAGGCATTCATTGTAAACCCTATTTAGAAGACCTATTTTGAATTGCCCATAATCAGAGATATATTTTACGTAACCATCCCAGTTCTTTGCCCTGCTATACATCATTATATGCCAAGCGTCCGGATGCTTAATCCGGAACATTTCATACAACTTATTTGTGAACTTAGCAGGGCCAGATAATTCACAAACATTGCAGTTCTTTATGGTTATAGTTATCATACCTTATTTCTTGAAAGCATCCCAATCTACATGTTCTGATTTAGGCCGAGATACTATATTAAATCTTGCCATGTAATTAATAACTCTTTGTCTAGCCTTGTCATTAGATAGATCTTCTATCTTAGGTATACCATTACAGAATTCTAAAGCATAGAACTGAGCTTGAACAAAGGTTTCATAGTCAACTCCAACTTCATCAGCTAATTTTCTTGCTCTTACAAACCATACATACTCTTGAGGGTTTTTATCGTAAGTATTATTAATCCCTATTCTGTCAAGAATCTCTTTAGTATAATATTCATATACTTCTCGGGTATACTGGGGAGCTGAATCTTCTTTTACTTCTCTATCTGCTTCGTATACATCCATAATCCAATTAACTCTCTGATGTAACCAATTAGCACAGAAGTTATAGTTCACCCTCTTTGCTTGAGACATGAGCTTAATACCAGTTGTTACAAACTCTATATATCCCTGACGAGGTTCGAACCCAAACTTTTGACAGAACTCGTTTACAACAGGTACCAATTCCTTAACTGAGGCCCATTGTAAATCTGTTTGCTTTATTTTAGTTACTCCGATGTGTTTGAGTTGAACTCTAGTAGAATAGATGATATCTGCTAATAAGTTTGCATCCCCTATACTTCCTGAAGCTCTACGAACAGCTTGAGTTTGTACCTTTTTATTCTCTCCAACCACTGAACGATGGTCCAAAGAGTATTGCCTGGCTTTAGTGAAGAACTCATCTACGAATTCTTCAGATACTCTACCCCCCATTTCCTTCCAGAGTTTATAGAATAGAGTTTTAGAGATATGTATAGAAGGTTCTCGTTGTGCCATTATAATTTTAACTGTGATTTTATAGTTAAAAGTTCTTGATAAGTCTGATATGTCGTCTCTCGTACATATTCTAAAGTCCTTCGCTTACCCAATGAATTGACATCCTCATTATCTGGTAAGAATACCACTTTTACTTTTTTGAAGGGTACCAACTTGAAGGCCAGGTCTAATGCCTTATCTTTAGCATCAGGGTCAATCAATATGATAAACTTCTCAACTGGACTCTTGATGAACTTGTTTACCTGGTATCTGCTGACGGCCTTACCTCCGGTTGCAATTCCATTCTCCCCCAAAGTTTCAGCATTGATTGCACCCTCACAAATATAAACGGTTCGGTATATTTCTAGAGCATCCGCATTATATATAATAAAACTCTTTCCCAAACCTGTTACATCTACTTCTGGGTTGTTATATTTGGGACCAGCGCCCATATATAATCGAGCATTGAAATAAGTTAATTGCCCATGCTCTGTAAATGGGATAATGATATATCCAAGATACTTACCTGTGTTACAATATCCCCATCCTTTACGAGCTAACTCTTCTATCTTAAATCCCCGTTTCTTAAGGTAATTCCTGGCAGACCTTGCCAATAGAGAAGTGCCCATAGATATGTTCTTGAATCCCTCTGGGAGGAAGAACTCTTTCTTACCTTTTAACTCAACCTTCTCTTCTTTGAATACATATCCAGAATAATCTCCTGATTCGAGTATAGATAGTACTTCTTGAAAACTATCTGTACTCTCCAAATACATTACCAAACTTATAGGAGAAGGATGTTCACCACACTTAAAACAATTACATCGATTGTTTGAAAGGTTGATACCAAACTTCTTTTCTCCTCCACAGTAGGGACAGTCTGACTTCATCCATGAGTGTCTGTAGTCAAAGGCTCCTATCTTCCTCATAAAGTATTGATGGAGCCTACCCTTGAAATTACCATTAAGCTTCATAATACCCAGTCTTTATTTTATGTACATACCTATTCATACTACGTGTTGATATACCCCAGGCTTTAATTAAAGCCTTTATTTTAGTCTTATCATCTATACATTTTAATAAAGTCTGATATCTAACTTTAGTGAGTATTGAACGAGGATTCCTGAAGCATTTGAGTTGTTTGATACCAGGACGGTGTTGACCTTTTGTACTTCTACCATCACTAACCATTTGTTGAGAATTTTCTTTATAGGTACCCCAATATAAGTTCTCAACCCGGTCGTTGGATTTATTATTATCTTTATGACATACACAAGGTTTATTTTCTGGATTAGGTATATAAGCTAAAGCTACTAATCTGTATACTTTCAGATTATATCTTTTACCATTCGAATATAGATGAACTATATTTCTACCTGTACGATAGTGAGGATGTATAGTTACTTCACGATTACGCCTTATATTATATACCTTTCCATCTTTAGTTACATGGTACAAAGGAAAACCTTTTATATTACTGTTAAGTCTCATATCATAAACGAAAATACCCGACCATGAATAACATAGCCGGGTAATTATTACTTATTAACTGGTAACTTCTGACATAATTCAGGAACTAGATGATGGATTATATATCCTCTACGAATCTTCGTTAATTCTGCTCTAGCTTCTTCTAACCTTAGGAAAGAATTCTTATAAGGTACCTCATACCTATCCATGTCTTTATACCCCATAGTCCTATGGTTGGGAGTAACCTTATTCCAATTTATAGAAGCCTTTTCTGAAGAGATGGGTACCCACTCACGTAAGAATACTCCTAAACTATACCTCTCTTCAATTGGACATACAACTTGATATCTGTTACCGGGTTGCCTTCTTAAACATATCTCTTTGGAAGCTCTCCTACGAAATATCTTCAATAATCTTACATTCATAACTACATGTGTTCAATAGCTTGGAATACGCCAATATGGATATTATAATGACAGTGAGGGCAAGTGATGCACTCTTCTCCATTATGCTCTGGACCATAACTTGAATCCAAGAATACCTCCTTCTCATTGAAAGCTATCTTAGAATTGCAATTTTTACAAACTGTAGTCCTCTCCTGAATTTTAAGAGGCTCTGTAGTAATAACTCGTGCCATACAATTTTAATTATTTAAGGTTTAACTAAATATCACCTGATGTTTTACTTCTCTTTTCTGGGTCTGCATTGGGATTACTTACTCTCTTCTTTTTCTTAAGTAAGTCATCTACCTGTTTACCCATGGACTCATCGTACTTTGCTCTGGCTTCTTTAGAGAACTCTTTCATACGTTGTCTTTCTGGGTCCATATTAAACATTACCCGACCATTTGGAACTCCATCACGTTGAACTACAACTTCCATTCTCATGATATTGTGTTCCTCCTCGTCTTGAGTAGAATTTAATCCCATGACGCATTTTGCATTCCTTATGATAGATATAGCAGAAGCAATATCATTATCCTCATATCGAGTTTCTTGATGCTTAGCTCCTTCTCTGGTAACATGTTGGGCAGTCCATACAGCATCAAGTCCCAACTCATCACCCATATTATCAATATCTATATATACATTGTTGATACGTTCTACATCGTCCCTATCTCTAGCAATAGAAGCTAATTTTGCAGCGTAGTCAATCATTATGACATGGACTTTGATACCTTTCTCGGTTTCCAGTTTCCTGACCAAGTTCATAATGGTATTACAATCTGCAATGGTTGCAGGTACACGCTCCACAATAAACTCTACACCAAGACGTTTATATTTACGCATGTGCCTTTGCTCCATTTTATCATAATCACCGGTTAACATCTCTCTCTTAGTTTTATTTAGGGTAGACTGAATCATACGGTCCATTAACTGGTTTTTACCATTTTCGGTATCTATGTAAAGAACATTCTTTTTCATAGCCAGATATCCCCGAGCAACATTGATAAGTGCAAAAGTCTTTCTTCGTTTGGGACGGTCAATTAAAACGAAAAGAGAGTTCTTGGGATATCCATCTCCATTACCCAACCTATTCAACTGCCAAAATGGAGTGGGAACTACATCTGGGTCAACCTTTCGCATAAGTTGTCGCATTGCAGTTCCACTAACCATTAACAAAGGTTCGTCCTTCTTTTGTGGTTTTGAACTTTGTAGAATCTTAGTTAGTTTAGCTTGATAGGTTTCGTAAGAATTGTAATCAGAGAAGTCCATACCTTCATTTAAGGCTTTCAATTCAATGTAGGCAATAAACTTGTGTATGTTCTCCAGAACAATATCTACATCTTTTAGAGGCTTATTATAAAGTTCAGATATTAAACTATGAATATTAGGGATATCATCCTTGGTAACTAAGTCTACATAATCCTTACCTTCTAACAAAGTTTTAACCTGCTCAACCATTAAGACCTCACTTGGTATTCGTTGGTATTTCTTTACGAATTTTACCAAGGCCTCTACTACTATTGAGTGTTCAATTAAAGTAAAGTACCCAGGTTTTATCTTTGTAACATATAGAAGAGCTTCCTTCCCTTGTACCAAAAACCTAAGTACTTCTAATTGAAACTCGATAGAGAACGTAAACTTGTCACAGGAGTTTAACCTCTTCTTTACCCTATTTTGTTTCATATATTATATAATATTCATGAGTGTATAATCAATAGTATCTGCTAGATAATATAGTTCTCCAAGCTCATCTTTGAACATTCTTGAACACAGACGGTGAAATAATTTTGATAAAATTCATACGAGTTGTTACTTTATTATTTATATTTGCATTGTTAAAAATCTTTACTACTATGAAAGGCAACAACGGAAGTGAACTACATCGCTTGACAGAATTAAAACCTTATGATGAGGATTTGTTTAATAGGTTATATAAAACCTGCAAACCCTTAATCCGTAGACTGACGAGAGGAGTTGATTCCAGAAGATTTAATCTTACACCAGATATTATTAACTCTTTTTTCTGGGATAAGTTCTTGTATGTATTTAATAAATACCAAGACGAATACGATGAAGAAAGGTTGAAAGCAACTCTCTTATCTTCCCTGCAAACTTATAAAAGTAAGTTACTGAGGAATGCTTATACCAAGCAAGCAGAGTTCAATCAAGAGTTAACTTCATTTGAGGTATTATTTGACAATAATAAAGAGCTACTTGATGATTCCGATGAGACCAGAATAAAGGAGGAACAATCTCAAAGATTCCATCAATACATGAAAGAACACCTTACACCAGATGAATATCTGGTTATGCAAATACAACTTGAACCTCCCAAATGGTTTGAGTCTCGTATCAAAGATTCCCATGGCAAGCTTTCTATATTACATCTTATAGATTACTTTGAGTTACCCCGGGATAAGTTTGCAGTTAATATGTTTTCCCGGATGAGGAAAACCATTCAGAAGGTTTTAGAACAAGCTGCAGTAGACCTTAAACAATGAAAAAGGCCAGAGTGAGGTTAGCAATAACCTCACCCCGGCCCCACTTAACCAACTCAACTATGGTTCAGTTTACAATATAGGCACATAACCCTCGGCTTGTATACCCGCATATTCTTCCCCAGTTCTATCAGAGATGGGTATAGTAATCATATGGGCTACTTCTACCCATGCTTCCGGACCAGATGCTTTAGTTACTGTACCCACTGATGCCTTAACCCTTGCTACGGAGTTAGTTATCTCTAACCATGAAGTATATTTAGAGAACTCACAATCTTCACTTGAGGATAATTCTGGCTCTATATCTCTGGCCTTAAAAGTAGACGGCATAGCCATCATTACTCGAGTTATACTTTCAGAACTGTTCTTTAACCTCAGTATTTCTGATAGCATCAAGGACATCCTTGAATTCTTAGAAAATAACTTGGATAAATCATAGGTCAAACCCGCATTACTAGTTCCCTTACTGTATAAGTATACTACTACTCTTAGGGTTAAAGTAGATGTACCCATTAAAGCTTTTATATAAGCATAATGGTCAGGAGAGCTAGTTGTACTAAATGATAAATTACCACTATCTGCTACTTCTACTTTTCCTAATCTACTGTGTAACCTTTTCAAATTCATAGCTACTCTCCATCCGATAGCAGCATCAGGATTCATAAGTTGATAGAACCCAGTAGGTACACATATACTCCCATTACTATAGGCAGAAAATTGAGGGAGTATACAACCCACTAATTTCCAAGTTTCTTTACCACGGGGGGGAGATACAAAACTATATTCCATGGCCCCCTCTGAATTGGGTTTAAAGCTTACAGTGCCTATGTCCCATTTGTCCGTGGGTACCTGTTGGGTTTTACTATCTATATCTATCTCGGGAGATACGAAAATACCCATAGCATCTGATGACTCATACCACTGATAATTAAGGGTTTTGGTTACTGGTCTAGCTGCAACAAAGTTAGAACCATTTATATTTAGCTTAGTAAAAATAAAACCCTCATTATCATCCGAAGAAGCTGAGTCCTTAGATACTACTACTTCTATGCCTTGACCTAGAGAAGAGATTAAGTTATTCACATGACTCATTAAATAATTAACATCTCCGGGAACTGTACTTTCCTCCAGAACTTTTACCCTAGCCTTGAGGTCAAGAATATCCAAAGGATTCATTCCGTACGGCTTTACTGGAAATTGACCTTGAATGGGTACCAAACACAAAGTATAGTTCATGGCTGCCATGATTGACTTATACCTCATGCTCGTAGTCTGGCTATTCCACTCAGGTCTCCATCCCACCAGATATATACCTATGAGAGAGTCGATGTCCTTATTGAAAGGCATTTCGGAATCAGCCAGGAGTTCTAACATCCTTTCATAACCCCAAGAAAGTATCTCATCAAGACCATACACATCATCAAAAGTTAACCACCCACAGGTGAAGTTAGTTACACCGGGAGGATTCTCACTTCCATCGGGACGATAGGTATGAGTTGCTTTTACAGCAAATGCCACCAGCTTCTGAGGGTTACTCAAACTTGGCCACCCTCCAGAAGGTTGTACTCCATTGAAGGTTAGTACATCAGGAGCTATATGACATAATCCATCTGGAGTAGTGTAAGCATTGAACACCTGACCCGCAGTGTTATCCTTATTAGAAAGGAATACCCTACGAGCCCGGCCCAGAATATTTTTCATTCCAGATGGTAATGTACCCGGTCTTTTGAATACACTGGTTATGGTTACATTCTGTTGGGTAGTATCTACCCAGTCGAAGCCGCAAATAGGACCGGTACCAGCCGTTATGGCAAGAGGTTCCATAATCTCTTTAGATTCTATCAAATCTCCGTAGACTTGGTAGAACCTCGGTTGTACTATCCCATTTACTACTTCGGTTACATTATTCTGTGCCATGGTTATATTTTTAACTTATCGAGGTTCTCATCGATGAATATTAAGGCCTTGGTTAAGGATTCTACCAGTTTCTGGTTCACTGAGTCATCTTCGAGTAGAGCCACGTCATCGGGATTATCCTGGAATAACCACTCGAGAAGTACTCCCCAGTAGTTGTTGCCCATCAGTACAGTAAAATTGGCTTCCTTATCAGAGTCACCCTCTGATGGGTCTGTTCTGTGTTTATAACCATCTGTAGTGGGGAAGTCTTCCTGCAGTTGTTCGAATATTACTGTAGCAAATAAATCCGAACGGGTTTGTCCTTTGGTGGTATATATTTCAAATCCCCGGGCAGTGCACCATTCATTTCCCATGCCTGCGGCATTGTTATGAAGTGAGAGCAGAAATTTAGTTCCCCCTCGAGGAGTATCTAAATTATTTGCAATCTCTTTTCTTCTAGACAACCCGATTTCGGTGTCTTTGGTATTGGTGAATGCTACTTCAAAACCCTCATGTTTGAGACTTTCAGCTAACATTTTACCTACTTTCCTACTCCACAGGTATTCCTTGTGTCTACCGTCTGGAGATTGTTTCCCGGCCACATCTGACCCATGAGCAAAGTCAATGATGGGCAATAATCTTCGTGCCATGTTATAGTTTTTTAAGATACATTAACTTTAATCCATTTAGATACATACCCACTGATTGGTCCATATTGGATATTGTGAATTGGTCCTTCGGTATATATATCTGTTCTATTACCATATCTTTAATTGCCTCATTATCTTGAGGCTCAAAGATATTTGACAGAGATTTACCATTACAGGTGAAGTTTGATAGTAATCCACATAGTTCGGAATACTCATTATTCACCAAGCTCTCTACCTTCTTTATGGTCGACTCTTTATTATCGATATGATTTTCAAACCTTATACGTAGTATCGCATACTTCAGGATGTGACCCAAGCAATTGAATTCCCTACGTATCAATATCTGAGCTTCAGTTATACCTATGGTAGAGTCAGCAGCTCCATCAAAGAATTCCTTTACCTGTTGTGATGATTCTGATACCACGGTTACCTTTTTATTTAGGTTCCAGATGGTATATACGAACATTACTACCATCACTAAAACCATTACCATGAATATACCGAATATCACTTTGAGTGCCCCATAATTAGAGGCAGCTTCAGCCAGTTCAATCGAAGATTTGGTTAGAGATTGAACTACATGGTCAAGTTTGGGGTCTTCCTGAGCAAAAGAAGATAGTAGAGCTATTAGAGGCGCATTAAGCATATACAATGTAGATTACGGCAGTAGTTTGTTCAAATACAACAGAACTGTCCTTGGGTTCAAAATATTTTACGTTTACGGGTAAGTACTTATTGACAATGTTTACCAGAGTCTCTCTTACCTTGTCACTGTAGTCGGAGGGATGTTCTGATTGTATTTGTTCCTTTTCAGCCTCTATCTCTTCTTCAGTGGCATCGGGATTCATCAGCTTCCACTCTTCCAACAATTGTTCTTGAATCTCCTGGTCTTTCCTTACCATAAAATCCCATTGACCCTTTGGTATGCCAATAGTGAGAATCATTGGGACACATTCCCAACAATCCGTTTCAGTATCGTAGGTAGCTGAAGGAGTATCGAAGTGAGAGATAGTATCATAGTTTACAGAACCATCGCCTATTGCCTGGGCTACTGATGCTTTGGTACTTTCATCTACTTCTGTGAGAGTAAAGGTCACTCCATAAAAACGGCCTAATATTTCATAAAACCGTCTAGTGCCTCGTATCTTGTACAAGGATATGGCGTATCTTAGAACTAGCCGGTAATCCGCGGTAGGAAAACCCCTATCTTCTTTTACCCAATTCTCTAGATTCTTCTCTGTATAAGGTTCTCCCTTAGTTAATACGCCATAGGCATACGGTATGAACCCAAAGTATTCCCAGAGATAATTCAGGAATATAGGATTGGCTTTATCCACATCCAGACATTCCATGAAGTTATCTATATCTGGCATTACTTCAGTATCGAAATAACCCGAACATACATCTATGAACCTTTCGAATATACCTTTGCCTTCTGAATCCTGGTAGGTATCATTGGATTTATAGTAATGGTCGAAAAGGTTACTGAAGATGTAATCCCTGAAGAATGTCTTCGCTGGATTAAACCACTTCATTGATTGTGAGTGTTATGTTATCCGAACTGATAGTGGGGATATTGTAGTTGTGAGGAATCAGGTCTACCAATCTGCCGTTGCTTCCCATCGGTTGGGTGGTTAATTGATATACTGTTCCGTTTTCGTAGTTTGCATTTTCAACCGGTAAGTTGATTGTAAGGCTGAACTTTGACTTGGTCAGAGTTACCTTGAGAGGTTTACCATATTGACCAGAGTGAGCATTACCCGACAAGTCCTTGTTAGCATACACCTTGTAGAAGGCATTGCCGTTTTCTATTACGGTCTGTATGTAACAATTCTCAAAATCAGATTCCGGAGTAGAGGTTGTAAATGATATCATCTTGAAGTAGGTGATATTCAGTGCGGGCACTGATACTATCTCTTCCGTATTCTGAGAGTTGATATTTATGGCTATCGGGTACGGCAGTAAGTACAGCTCGGTTATGGTAAGGAAATCAACCATGGGCTGATTATCCATGAGAGCATACAAGTCAGACTGTCTTACCGGTTTATTGATATCAGAGTTCTGATAGTTATAAGCGTCCAACAATGCTTTCTTTACCTGGTTGCTTATATCTATGGATTTGAAAGACTTCCTACCAGTAATTTCAGCCGAAAGGTAAATCTTGGCTGCATGTGTAGAATACACACTTACTCGAGTGGTTAACACCTTAGAAGATTCCATCCTTTGCTTTACATTGTTAATAAGCTCGGTGCTTGCTTCTGAACCACCATCTGGAGTGATATATACTTCTACATATTTTCCACAGATGTAGTTACAGTAAGCTTTATCTACTCCATCTATTAACATGGCTATGACCTCATAATCTTCTTTGGTGATGGCCACTCCCAGAGTCTTAATACTTAATGGTATATGCTCTTTGAGGGTATCAAAATCCTCATAGTCAGAGCCCCCGGTAGCAGCTATAGTATTGGTTAGAGTAAGGCCAGAAGTTACATCGGTCATTACATCTGGAACTTTGTCGAATTGGTTTGCCGGTATATTACCGTTTGCACCATACGTAAGATAGTACTGCCCCTTGATGAGTGAACCTATGGTTGGTTTCCTACCAAACTGACCATCACCAAATACCAGGTACGGAGTGAGAGTAGTATCAAGTTCTACCTTGTACACCTTATCACCAGGACCTGAATAAGCAAAAGTATCCACCAAGGTCCAAGCTTCTCCACCAATAGTAAGTACCATAGAACCTTCTACATACTTCTTATCCGTGGGCAAATCTCCCAAGGTTATGATAATGTCATGAGAAGTATAAGTACCCAGTTCTACTTCCTCCACAGCCTCCTTTTGAGCTACTGGTACTTTATAAGTATAAGTACCCCTTTCGATAGTTACATTACGAGTAGTTATCCACTGTTTACCATCCTTTGAATTAAAAATGGTGTTCTGCGGTACTTGTATATCTACAGGGAAAGGACTTCCATCTTGCATGTAAACAGTTAAGTCTACTGAAGAGGGGATGGCTGATTTTATATGATAATCCACCAGCTTAGCATGTTTGTACAGAGATGAATACCTTCGACAAGTTGGGAGGAAAGCTTCCCTTGCCATACCGTCGATGTAGTAATGTATTACCTCGGCAATACCTGCAAATATTGAGAGTGTAAGGATGAAGATATTACCTTCACTCATATCCGTTATCTCTGGAACCCTTTCATTCAGAGATTGAATCAGTTTGGCTTTTATGTCATTATATGACCTCTGAAAAGGGGTGAGCCAAGGGTTGCTAGTAGACATTTGTTGTAGAGTTATTTAAGTTATACTGAAAGTTTAACTCTTCTACCCTTTGAGAGTTCTGTACCTTGAAATATATCAAGAGTCTTATAGATTCCTTGGTGGGTTTCAGAGCGAATACCTTTAATGCAGTTATCCGAGGTTCCCAAGCTGCTATGCCATCCTTCACGAAATTTTTAATCATGAGATTGAGAGCACTGGTGTTAGGTTCTTCCAAACATTCCCAAGTTCGAGAACCAAAGTCCTCTTGCCTGAACCTTTGGCCTATCTGATAGGTTAGGATAGCTGTGAGATTCTGCTTTATTAAAGCAACATCCCCTCGGAGTATATACCACCCTATCTTTGGTACTACTCTTCCATCTGGCAGCTGTACTGATTCTGGTTTCCCATCGCTCCCGAGGGCTTGTTCAAGCTTTATCGGGAAATAGGCACCACTACCAATAGTGTTGAGTTGATTATAGTTTGCCATTAGTTAGGTTGTTTAATTGTTTCACTTTCAATATCCTCCACCTTGGTCTCTTCCAATTTAGAACCAGCCCAAGATGCAGCAGCAGTCTTCAAAGCACCACCACCGTCCTGAGGTTTAGGTACCCAGTTAGTAAATGTCTGCTTTATTTTATTTAGGTCTTGCTCAATTTTATTTAACCTCCCTACTACCGAATTGGATTCAGGAATACCAACTTCTCCCCCCTGCATTATAATGTTATTCGCATCGACGTTTATGTTACCGTCTAGAGACTTAACAATTATATCTTGTTGGATTATTGCAGTTAATACTCCCGATTCACTTTCATCCAGTATAATCCTATTGCCTTTGGGTGTAATAAACCCAAGTACATGGGGTTTGTCTAAGTCAGGAGGCATCTCTCCGATTGCCCAGCCATGATAAGACCAGAGGGGGTGTCTTGGGTCTCCATTTTCAAATTCTACATATACTATAGAACCTTCACGAGGAGATAACCATTTGAATCCAGAACCAGGACCTCCTTGTTGATGCTTAGGATAGGCCCATACTTCTACACCTCTTAGTATACTCGGGAGATGTACACATACCTTGTTTTGAGAGTCAGGGTCATTAGAAGTTATTACTATACCTCGATAGGTAGAATAGAATCTTCCAATGGCCTCTATACCTCTTTGTTGAATTATTTCGTATAAGGTCATTATTCTCTTGGGCTTATGTTCCTACCTACTTGAAAGTCAATTCTTGAATCTACCTCTACTTTATAATCAGCAGGGTTGTCGGGGTTCTGACGTACCACAATTTGACGACCAGCTCTTTGAGGATTCTCCTTGTCCTCTTCTGTCCAAGTTGAAGCTCGGTATCTAGCCACCTCAGCCTTAATCTTACTTGGTATTTTCCAAGCACCCGTAGTATAAGACTCTTCAGCTATGTCATGAGCTTTTTGGAATACTTCCTGAGTATTGACAGAAGTAGATATTCGATTCAGTATAGAGTTACGTGACTTCTTCTCAAAAGTAACCTCAGTGAAATATCCCCCGGTATCAAAGCTATGTTCAACCTCTTTTGCATACCAGTCACCAGAGTACTTTTTACCGACATTCTTTATCTTAATGATTTGAGAAGACTTCATATCGGGGTTACCAACGAACTTGGCTTTTGCTTTAATTTGACTATTCACCGATTCGATGATGTCATTAGACATGAAGCTTCCCATGGTTGTGAATAAAGGGTCAGCTACTACTCGTACACCTGGTACTTGTATTTCTAATTCCATTTCGGCTAATACCTTAGAACGGTCTGAACCGGGATGGTCATAAGGATAATCTCCGTAAGGTCTCTCCTGAGAAGACCCCTGGATGACCAAGCTTACATCGGTTCTCTTCTTCAAAGCATTGTAACCTTGTCTCCATCGATTTTGCCACTGAGCTGTGCTACTGTTAGGAGCATAATCTATGGGATTCAGCTTTACCAACACCTTTCTCCGAATGACAAAGTTAGATACCTCATCTGGTGGTGGTGGAAGACTTACATCAGTTTTACCTGAACGTATTGCATCTTCGAGCCCCTTAAGTCCATCTTGATACTTTTTCCACTCGGCTTCTATCTGAGAATTGTAAGCTTTAACTTCATCCTCAGTTAATGAGGGATTTGAAGCTATCTTCTGTTTAGCATCAGTTACAGAGTTATATACTGGAGGCTTTTTAGAAGAATTGTTTACCTGACGACATGTAGAGGTACTTGGTATTATAGCCCTTTCGAACTTTGCCATACGAGTAACATCTCTTGGCTCCATAAGTATCTCAGGCTTATTCCTTCTAACATAAGCATCCGGCTTACATGGGTCATCGTTGGTAGGTATACATTGAACTACCTCTGTTTCCACAGTTTTAGTATCAGGGTCTATACTTGAAGCTTTACCAGCTTCTATACTTTGTACGTATTTAGTTTGAACCCTGAACTCTAACAGTTCTCCAGTTCCACCAGCATAGGTATATGCAAATACCGTTTTACCTGACTGCTTTCCATTGTGTATCTCTATCTTGTTATCACGAGTGTCTACAAAGTTAGGACCTCCTGGCATAGCCTTAACTATACCCACTAACTGAGAGTATTTGTTTAAGAATGTAGCCGAACCTGCAATTACAGTACCTTCTGCAAATGTGGCCGGTATCATCTTTAACTTATATCTATCAGGGTCCTGAGCAGGTTTAGAAAGGTTCTCTGGAGTCAATTCAAGTATTTTTACTCCTACTAACCCATCATCTATCTCCTCAGAGTTTTGTATTTTTGTATAACAAGGTAAGCAAGGCTTACTTTTCTCTTTGCTCTGTTTTGCCATCACATGGTTGATTATCGGTTATTACCAGAGCTGTACCAGCTTTCTGAGAGTAATCCGTTACAATTAAAGGCATCTTACCCAAGGCTAATTCCTTGAATACCTCCAAGTACTCGGTTTTATTACCCACAAATTTTGAAGGTTCGGCTTCCAAGAACATCTTTGCATCAGCAAATTCTATGGTAAACTTTACTCCCTCTGGTGTAAACTCTATCTGATGACTCTTTATGTTGACCAATCTTACAGGACCGGATTTGAAAGAGCTGTCACTGAATATCCATCCCCACTGTATCTTCAAGGGCATCTTGAATTGTAAAGAGGGATGGTCCACTATTCCTACAAAGTCAGTTACTATAGTAAACTTACCTTTGTCTCCTTTACCTTCTGTGTACTTGTAGTTGAAGTTCTCGACTTCCATACCGATGGGAATGCCATTGAACTCGTCCATAATAGGAGAGCCAGCTCCATCGAATATGGCAAGGTATGGAGTACCATTACCGTTTACGAGAATGGGTTTACTATCCTCCATAATTCGGTATGATTAACTCCATATCCTCATGAACATCTTCGAAAGGATTGAGAATATCATTGGCATCCGCAATTACTCCCCACATTCCAGAATCTCCATAGTATTTGAAGGCGATGTTTTGGATTGTTTCTCCTTCAAGTACCGAATGAATTATATGGTCTGAAGATATTGCAGATATATTCCTTTCCAAAGATACATCCCCGTCTGGGAACTTTATTACATAACTGTCCTCATAGGGACTTGTTCCTGGGATAGTAACCATAAGTATTTAATTTTGTGTGCCTACTCTCTCCGTATCGGAGTTTTCTAGAGAATTTACTTCCCCACCATCATAGATTACTCCAGGCGTATACTGCAACTTACTAGCAGGGATTATTTCTTCCCAAGTTCGATTGTTTTTAGTTACCCTTTTGAAGGTGAGTGTTTGGGTTGCACAATTAGGTAGTAGCTTAAGGTCAAAAGGTTGACTTACAGTACTTGCAATCCTCTGACCAGTCTCTGGGTCATTATCATACCTTTTCCTCATACGAGCTGCATTTTGAAAATGAGTTAATTCATATGGAGCTGAAGCTAGTATGAAAAGGTCGTCTTCAAATAATCCAGAATTACCCCACTGAATTCTTAGGGTAGGGGGTGATGCAGAATAACCGTCAGCTCTTGCCCAGGATTCGAGCAATCTACATTTATTCACCACATCGTCTCTGTGTTCAGCATCTACTGAATACCAAGAGATGTCGAATGTTATTGTATCTTCTCCTCCAGTGTAGAAATAAAAGGGGTTATTACGTCCCATGGATTTAACTGCAGCCCAAGTAGCATTAGGTTCTACTCGTAATCTGTCAGGCCTGTTTTGAATCACTAAACTTACAGCGGGTGATACATTCAGGTTAGCAATAACAATGTCGTTCTTTATCAGTTCAGAAGTCAACTTGTTTGCTACAGTATAATCTATGGACTTAGCCTTCAAAATCTGTTCAGGAGAAACCCCAGCTGTTTCAGCAGCTATACGATTCTGAGTCCAAGGGTCCTGAGCCTGAGCTAAAGAGAACGAACCCTTTCGGGCTACATGCAGATTCTTTGCGTCATAGGCTTTACCCATCTTATTGGGTTCTGCCTTAGCCATTGGAGAAGTAGCCCTGTTTATGAGTATCAGGGCTCTCCATACTTTATTGAGAGGAGATTGGAATATCCTCCCTTGCTCAAGGTCAACTACTTCTTGAGCTACTTTTCCTAAAGGTTTTCCTATGAGCGATGCCATGATTTATTAGTTTACTCCAGCAGCTACATTTATCTCTGAATCTCTTTCACCAAGGTACTCTTCCAGGAACTTCTTACCATCCATATTGATAGTTAAGTGAGTACCTCTATTTTCCCGATTGTTGAGCTTATCAGTATAAACTCCGAGCATCTGTACTAACCACCGTATCTCTTGGATAGTTAACATTTGGAGATTATCCTTTTGTTTATAACCCTCTCGGCTGGCTTTGATAGCAGATGCCAGGTCATTTGTAGCCCTGGTATTTTCATCTTGAGCAGACTTGTTACCTTTAATAGCACTGTATATCATGGGCCCAAATATGGATATACCAGTAATAGCTAACCCAAGTGGACCTCCGAATAACCCGAGTAATCTAGAACCAAATCCCAGTATGCCTCTACCCACAGAAGCCAAAGCTCCTCGGGATGCCGCACCTGCTGCTGCCCCTGCAGCGGTACCCATTAAACCCCGAGTCATCTGACCCGCATTAGTAGTAGTAACCATTGCAGCAGGTACTGGAGTCCATCCAGAAGCTCCTCTACCAGTTTGGGCATAGTATCTACCATTGGCTCCCATTTTTGCTGGAATATTACCATTATAGAAATAACCGGGTAATCCAGCCATACCTGCAATGATAGTCGCACTTGCTCCAATACCAGCTTTCCTTTGAGCTATGATGGCTCTCTCCATGTTTAAATAACCCTGAGCAGACATAGTGGCTTGAGACCAGCCGCCCATCATTAACCTTATCATGGTTTTGAAGGATACTTGAGAGTCACCATTCAGTAATAACCAACGTGCTCTCAGTCCCATCCAAATAGAACCTATCTTTAAACCAACTGCAGCTATAGCAGCAAATCCCGCTATCCATGGACCAAATGGAGTTGCCATTAGGTCACGAAGCTGAGATATGGCCCAACCGAGCATATCCAGAAATCCCATTATAATAGGATTCTTACCCAGGGCTTCACTGAAAGTAGTCATAAGGTTCTCGGCAGCAGATTGGATAATATCAATTTTACCTGCAAGGGTTTCCATTCGTTTCCCTACTACCTCTTCAGCAAATCCCGCAGAATTGTTTTGTATCTTATTTAACAGGTCAAAGTAACCTTCAGTATCACGCATGATTGCAACTGCAGCACGCATACCACGTACACCGAAGATACTCTTGAATACAGCATTCTGGTCTATAGTAGACAATCCTTGAGTAGCTTCTTCTATTTTACCTAAGATTATGGCAAAATCTTGAAGGTCTCCATTGGCATCCACAAAATCCTGTTTACTCAGTCCTAATCTAGCTAAAGCCTTAGCTCCCTTAAAGTTAGGATTGGTTAATGACTGAGTCAGGTAGTCTGCCATGTTTCTTATAGAAGTACCTGCCATAGAACCCTGAATACCTGCATTACCCAGAGTACCTATCATGGCAGCTACTTGTGGTAACTGCTGTCTCAGAGTTACCATGGATGCAGCTGAGTATTTTATAGATTCAGCTAAGTCTGCCATGGATACATTTGATGACATAGCCGCCTTAGTAAGCTGGTCTCCAACTACATTAGCTGCATTTTGACCCTCTAATTTGAAGGTCCTCATGATATTGGTCAGTAAGTCAGCTGTGCCTCCTTTACCTCCCAACTCCATGCCCGTGGCATTAGCCATCATGGCTGCACCAGATATCATTTGCTGAATCTGGTTTGCATCATTACCTGCCATTGCCAAGTATTTCATACCTGAAGCTATATCCCTTGACATGAACATGGTCCTTAAACCTAATGTCTGGGCAGTTTCGGATAACCCAGACATTTGATTTTCGGTAGCTCCAGATATAGCTCCCACTGAAGTCATCATATCTATGAAATCAGCTCCGGTTTCTATAGTAGTGGTTAATGTTGATACTATCGAACTGGCCACACCACTGGCTATATTAGCGTACGACTGAACTGCGGTTAAGTTAGCCTGTACAGCATTCTTAGCATCCCTATGTAAACCTCGGATGACTGAGCTAGCTTCTCTTGCCTGGTTTGAAAACCTATCTTGAAGGACAAGGGCCACACCTATCTCTAGTTGTCCTGCAGAAGGACTACCACTTGTAAAAGCCATATAGTTTCAGATTTATCGAACAAAAGAGAGCTGCCCTACTTTCCTTTGGGCAGCTCTTTCTCAAGGGCATTGTAATATGCTTCGGCGGCTTCTATAAATTTCTTCCTTCGCCGCCAGGGGAGCTTTGCTAGAGTGTTAAAGTCAATACTAATATTAGCTTTAACAATGTATAGATATACATCTTCTAGTTCTCCCGTGGGTAGAAAAAATTATCTACCGCCATCACTGGTACCATAATCTTCTGTCCCGTTTCGGGGTCTTCGATTTGAGTAGTACCGTGGAATAGGGGGTCAAACCCTTTGATAGCAGACCTTATGTCCATCATATCTTTTGGGCTGAACATCCGGAAGTTCTTCACGGGTTCATAGTTGTCACCAACCCTCAGTTTGAGATTACGAGCGACTAACTCCTGATTTTTGGTACGTTCACTTGCGGGGAGATTTAAGACGTAGGCTTCCCCGCGGGCATTGAGGAGGTCGAAGCACATCTCTTTCCCACTTTTAGTAGTGAACTGTATTTCCGAGGTTTGTTTAGGTACTGGGTAGAATGGGATAGCGTTAGGTTTTGCTTCCATCTCTTCCATAGTTGGAACTACACCGTAGTCGAAAAGGAACTCTTCCTGAAGGTTTATTTCATAGTCTACTTCACGAACTTGACCATCGGCTGGACCATCCCAAGCATACCTGAAGTCAAGTATTTCCCCAAGAGAAAACACCCTGGAATTTACCATGATTGCATACCTGTCGAGTGAGGGCATTTTCTGCACATCTTCGGGGGTAAGCAATCGAGTTGCTGTTATATCAGTATCAGTTACAATGCCTGCAATGAACTTTGATATGTTCATGAAGGTTTTGGCATCTACCGGATTAGAAAGGATATCATCATCCTCTCCATTCTGTTCCCTTATAGTTACCTCGTAACCACTGGGGAGTTTGAAGGTAAGTTTCTTACCATAAAGTGTTTTGTCTTCCATGTTGTTGAGTTGTTAAGTGTATTCTTCTGAATATAGTCTTGGATACGAAAAAGGGAGAGTTCATTGCTGAGCTCTCCCTTGGTGATTCACTATTACAGCTTCTCGCAGGTGTCTACTGAGAACTCCAAATCCTCCAGAGTGTTGTCCGAACTCATTCGGTCTAAGTCCTGTCCGTTTACCTTGCAAGGCCATACTCCGGTACAAGTCCAGGAATTAAGGATAGATACTCCATCCTCGGCCAGCTCATTGATAAGTACGGTTTCCTTGTACTGACTTGGGGTTAAACCTCCCCCGAGCAGCATATCCTGTACTGACATCAGCCAATCCCATAACCAGGTATCTGAACCAGAAGTTGTCTCCAGCTTAGATGCAGTTAAGTTACCAACTGATACCCTGCCACCGGTCTTTACGTCGTAGTTTACATCCCCGTGTGCAACCTGTTCGATACTTATCTCAGGTACAGTTACCTTCTGAAAGAGGAAGGGGTTGATGGGGTGCTTGACAAATATTATTTGCCATAAGAACTTCTTCCTCGGGTTTTTTACTTTAGCTCCTGCCATAGTATTTATCGTATTTATTTGTTAGTTATTCTGGGCAGAGATGGATACTTCACCGGTGCTCTTGTTTACAGCAATGTCGATGATAACATCCATTTCGATATCCTGCATTGGAACAACCTCCTTATACTTCAGCTGAGCCCGATATTTACCCTGGCGAACGTCGGCCTCATTGTTTATCTGAAGCTCTTCGTAACTCTGGGCATCCTGGTCACCTATCCACTCATAGGAAGTGATGGCATTGCGGGTCTGCAGGTCATCCAGAATTTCTTTTGCTTCGTGATAAATGAGTTTCCACGTATCGAAGGTATTGGGCTCTTCGATGTAGCTCTCTAAAATCGGCCGGAGGTTTTTCTTCAGATAGAGATTGAGACGAACTATGGAGATGAATTTCTCCGAATCGTCTACTGGGTTCGAAGTGAAACCATGCCAGAGCATAGTGCGCTGACCCTGGGTCCTGGTGTTCTTTATTACGAACAGGTTCATGTACCACTGAGCGAACTCGTTAAGAGTATCCACTTCAGCAGGTCCTCCCAAGTTCTTCATCACCGGACCGAGTGCCGATACGATTACACCCCGGTTCATACCGGAGAACGAATACCAGGGACCGTAGGTAGAAGCGCAGATGGCATCGAGTCCCACTACCGAACCCAGCACATCGCATTTCTGGAGAGAGCCATTCTCGTTGTAATACTTGATACCACCTCCGAAATATGCCACTTCTTTCTTGGCACCAATGGTATGTACCAGAATCTTCAGTGCCGAAAGGGTCTCTTCGGGAGTTGCTGGGGTACGATTGTCAGGAGCATACTTAGGCACTTCCACATACAACATCTGTTCGAAGATGTTGTGTACATCGGCAGCTACAGAGGTATATACCTTGGTATAATCCGTAGGCAGATGCTGATGTATGTGAGAAAGGATTACCGAATATGCCTCGTAGTAGGCCTTGCTTGCCTGATATGCCGAGAGCCATTCGTCTGCCGTAGGAGTAGCCCCTGCATTACCCTCAGTACACTGCATGTATACGTTGGTATCGGAAATTTCCTCGGCATCCACGGTACCTTCCGTTATCTTACCCACAGTAATCCTCGAGTTCCAGTTGGAGAACTGACGAAGAATGGATATGATATCTTCCATGGTCTGAATACCGGTTGCCAGATTTGCCATGGTACCCTGACCATCGCCTGCCTTACCCTGGATTGCCTCAAAAGTGATGTTGGGAGCATTATCCAGGAAGTTCTGCAGAGTATTCACATTTATAGAGGGATTGGTTACTCCCTCGGAAGTGTTTGCAGATACTGCCGAGAAGAACAGCATTTCGTTGAGCATGCGGTCGTTGATAATATCATCCCGGCCACCATACTGAATGATGCTTGCACGGAGTGTTGGTTCCGTGGATACATTCAGCTTCAGGTAAAAAGGACGATTGAGATTAACTCCCGTATCATCCAATACCGGAGAACCAGCCTCTCGAGTACGTATGGCCATGTGCATAGAGAGACTGTTCTTAGCCCCACTCGGGTCGGAAATAGTAATGGAAATAACCGAAGAACCGTCTGGTACCGATACCGAGGGAACTGCCTGAGAAGAATCCGGTGTTACCGATATAGGCTTTGCCCAACCATAAGTAGCCCCAACTCCAGCTACTCGTGATACCCGGACTTTTGCACCCATTTCCAGGGCTTTCATGATGTTTGATACCGAACCATCCGGAACTATTTCCGAACCGAAGATGCGAGTGAACTGTGAGGGAGTTGCAATCAAGTCCTTCGGGTCTTCGAATGGACCCTTAGTAGTACGGGCTACTACATTGATTACACCCAACAGAGGTACACTTGATTGTACATTCAGGTTCTTAAAATTGAACCTTACTCTTGGAGTCTGTGGCATATAATTATTGATTAAGGTTATGATAGTAAAAAAAGAATCCACCTCCACGTACCCTCAAGTAAGAACCAGGGTCGATTGGAGGTATAGGTGGGTCAGGCTCCTTGGGGAACCTTCAGAGTGTAATCGGCATTTTCTAGAAGCACGGAAATATCTCTTATTGGAGTAATTACCTCTGGAGGAGTGTTACCATCTAAGAGGCAATCCTGTACTTCAAATTGGTATACCTTTTCCATCAACCCATTATCCAAATCCGGCATGTTATAAAAATTAACTATCCGGAGGAATATATTTCCTGTGAATAGAAATTTAGGTTCTTCGTATGGTTTTAGGTAGCCTCTTTGAGGAACTGACCAGAACATAATCTGATGCAACAGTCTCATGTGTTCTGCAGAATGAGCACACAGTCTTATGTTCATGTATTGTGATAGGGTTTCATAAGGTACTTCAGTTGCAGTGTAACCTATGCCCTCTTCTTTCTCTATTATCTGTCTCGGTAGTCCAATATCTCCAGGATAGAATCCTTCGGAATCAACCACGATACGGGGGGTTTCTTTTATACCTTTTGAGTGATTGTTACCCACTCCGAATATACTGACGTAGAAACCCTTTTCGTCAGTAATCTTTTTCAGGTCTTCTTTAAACCGTTCAGCATTTGCTGCACTGGTTGGAAGATAGTCTTCTGGATTTATAGTGTAGCCCAACTTGATAGCCATATTTAATATAGCCACGTATATGGACCTCTCTATAATTTCCTGAGAATTTACCATTTTACTTGATTGGGTCTTACACCATACTTTTGAAGTTCTTTACGTATCTCCGTTAGGATAAGTTGCTTGAGCTTATTCTTACCACCAGCGGCTTTAAGAGATGGTGCCCATACGGGCCGGGGTGGAATCCTACCATCGCTGGAACCGAATTCCAACATCATGGCTAGTTGGTTTAGTGTTAGCTTCTTCTGAGAAGAGCGTCTGGTTCCGATTGGTAATCCTATTAGAACCCTCGATTTATACCTATATAACCCAACTGACCTCGAATAGAGACCAGTCAGGTTATAAATAGGATGTTGTCCCCACCTTTCAATGGTAGCTGGAGATAATGGTTGCCAAGTTACTCCACCACCCATCGGCGGTATACCCAAAGTTAATGACTTCTTTACGATTGCAAGGAGGTTACGTGAGAATTGACTCACAGCTTTATCATATCCCCTCTGCATACTTGGCCCAAGGTTACTGACTAAAGATTCTACCTTTTGCCATTCACCGTTTAGCTTTACCTGAAGTACAAGGTCAGATACTTTGGGAAGTGTGATATTTACCTTCCTTGCCATTTGTGTTAAAAATGTTTATCGTAAAAAGCTTTCAGTTCTGAGTAAACAGTCCTTATGATACCATCCCTATGATAATGGAACTCGCCTGCATAACCTTCTACTCCCCCGAGCTTGTTTGCCCATTTTTCAGTCCAGAAGTCGTAATAGTTATTAGCACTGTTATGGAACATACAGTGTAACCCACTACATAGACCCACTGTAGGTAAATATAATGGACCTAATATTCGGGATTGTATACAATGACCAAACTCATGGTCATATACCGGCTCTTTTAATCCAGATTTCTCCGAAAGGAAGATATAGTTTCCCAAACTTACACCGCCATTCATTGTGGGAGCCACATAAAAAGCAGTGCTTCTTTGTTTTAGGATTCTTTTCTCCCCTTTAAGAATTATCTTGTAGATAAGTCCGGCAAGGTTTTGAGGTAGTTGCCAAATGTACAAAAGAATATGTACCAGAGTATGCAGGAACTTACCAAACTTAGTTTTATGTTGGTGTTCTTTTAAGATACTGGACATTGCCTATTCTTTCTTAAGAGATGCCTTTACTTTGAGATAGTGAACAAAATAACCGGCAATGAAATACACTATCGGGTATAAGATGAGCAAGAAAGCTACCAACCCATTGTCCAACCATCTCCAAATGCAGGAGAAGATAATTACTGAAGCTATGGCCAAGGAAATGTATAGCCATCCAAGTTTTGTAATGTTCATGGTTTATAGTTTTAGTTGTATGGAGCCACATTTATAAAGAAATGTTTTACACTTCCCACTACTTGGCAGAGTATGGTGTACACCTTATAACCGGAGGTAGGTGCTACATCGGCTGCATTCTGGTGCATGTGTATCACACTTGTACTATTTTGTTTACTAAATGTAGGAGTTATATTATATGCACATATAAGTGAAGCTGTTGGGGCTAGATCATTGAAACTAGATTCTAGTAGGGTCAATGTGGGATTACTTGAACCAGTATACCAAAGAGACTCTTTACCTCTTAGATTCCTAACTACATTTGTACCAGATGTATACCCTATCAAACTGGTTGTACCTATATATACCGCATTACCCTCGTTTATAATGTAGCCAATGATTTGGTCTTCTGTAGCTTGGTCACCTAAATCGCTAAAAGTACCCTCGAATAGGAAATATATCTCATGAGTTTCTATACTGAGATAGAATGCAGTAAATAAGTCATTCTGAGTATCACCGTCCCACCATATCATACCTATTCCAGAAGAATCTCCAAGGGTTTTAACAGTATTATTACCTGTCATCCATTGTAACTTCCTTAGAGCATCTACTAGAGTATCACCGTTTTGGATATAAGGGTCTTGAACATCTTCATACTTGGTTATATCTGACCAACCCGATATCCTTAAGTCTGATAGGCTTCCACTGCCGCTTACCTCTTCCCAACCAGAACCGGTACTTACATTACCAGATATATACACTTTATACCCACGGAATAAGGTTTTCTTGCCCTGTACCCATAGTAAATATTCTACTCGTCCCATAGTAGGCATTAAACCCGTGGCTATGGCTATACCATAATAATTACCAGAAGTTATACCTGTATTAGATGGTCCATTTACTACAGTAGCAGCATTAGCCACAAAGAACTTTACCTTAGTATTTTGAGTACCATCAGAAAAGGGGGCTGAATCATTAAAATCAGTTATTACTAAATTATTAGGGTCAGCCTTACCTTTGAAAAGGTTGGCTATCTTCTGCAAGGTAGTTTTCTGTGTGGCTGATATCTGAATTTGTTCGGTACCAGTGGGAGTTACGTCAGTAAACTGAGAACTACCTATTTCATGAAATTCTGCCATGATATTTATATTTATTGTTTACTTTCATCTTGTATTCTGTTGCTTATATCCAGCTTTCTGGTCGTCATACATAGATACTATGTTGGAGAATGTGGCTACAATTAAACTATCAGTCATCTGAACTACAGTGAGATAAGCCTCAGCTTGTTGGGCAGTTGTTACTCCGGTAGTTGTAGTCCTAAATACCAAAGTCTTCCTTCTCTCTACTCCAGTAAGGTTTGTGTCTGAAGTTATCAGGGATTCAGAACTTCCTTCTATTCCGGTATAATCAATATAAAAATTATCTCCGGAGCCGTCATCCCATGGTATACTAACTTTTGCCATACTCTGATTATTAAATTAGGGATATAGAGGGGATATCCCACCCCTCTATACCAAAATCCCTTGGTCCTATGCCTTGGGAGTAACCGTAAAGGTAGTGTTGGTGTCCACCGTAACCTGTACTACCGAACCATCCTGAGGAACATCGACTGAAGTCGGTGCAACTTCGATGAATGGGTCACCTGCAGTCTGATTGAGAGTAGCAGTTGCTTTCTGACCACCATTAGCTATAGCAATAATCTGTTGCGTACGAGCTTCTATGGTTTCATTAGCTGCAGCACTCAGTGTAAGGCTGAAATCATATTTTGCTTTAGCACCTGGGTCGCCAGCGATTGCAACACCGCTTGTAGCTTCAGCACCGTTTGCCGTAAACTTAATAGCTGCAACATCAGCCCCGATAATATCTCCCGTACCCTTAGAAAAGGTGATTTTGGTAGTGTTTGATACACCGGTTAAGGTTATCGTACCACCATCCTTATCTACTGCCGGGCTAGTATTATCAAACCTGATAAACTCGGCTGCTGGGAGATGATTAGCAATGAATTGCTTCTTCTCAGCTACTCCTGTACCCTCTACTTCAAAGGTAGCAACCTGTGTTAAACGATTCCCTCGGTTAACTACTTCGGCTTTTACCTGAAGAGTAGTATCACCAGAACCAGATGATGGATTAACTACTATACCGTTCTGTTTTACTTCGGCCATTTTTTTTTTTATTTGGGTTTAACTTTGAATGTCGTATTAGTCTTTACGGTAGTTTCATCCTCATAGTTATTCATTTCGCTTAACTCAAGGATGTACTTAGTTAACTCTACGTACCTATCGATGTTCTCCATGTAGGAGAGTATCTTTTTAGTTTCTTCTGGAGTTTCTCTCTTCAGTACTACAAAAAAGAGCAAAGCTTCATCATGTGCCTGAGCAACCTGAGTATCACCAGTTGGTGAATAGACCTTTCCATTGATTACGAACTTATCCTGTGCCCAGTCAAAGTTCCAATAACCTTCTTTGGTTAGATGTCCATTCTCTTCAAGTGACCTTTTAGTTACATATAATACAATATTTATACCGTCCAGTTCACCTGAAACAGTCTCTTTTAATGAAGGCCAAGTTCTTATGAAGTTGTACTGAATCAATCCGTCCAGAAAGTACGGTTCGTAGTTATTACCAGTATCTTCACCGTAAGACAGAATCTGGTCAAATCTCTTTAACCAGATTAGAGGTTGTTTACCTGCATCCACTTCAACAAAGTCATTTACAATGGCCTTGTATCGGTCCCATACTCCTTTTGTAATCCTTTTCCTCCGTGCCATACCCTATCTCTTTACAGGGAAGCCTGGGTCTGGGCCATCTAATGGTCCTGGCCTCCGGTGGTTGACTACTTTTGGAACTACTACCTTCTTCACTGTTCGGCAAATGGGTAGATAGATGGAAAGTCTTTCAGCAAGCATACACAGATTTTGTTTAAGTATATCAATAACTCCACCTGGTTGCATTGCTTTTATGACATTTGATGAGGTTTTAGATTCAGAGTCAGTATCGTTGAAGAATTCTACCTCAGTTGGACCTGTTTGTATTCGCTTAACCTCACCTGAACCCCGGCTTGACTCTGAAGACTCGGATTCAGATGTAGAGGATGAGTTACTCTCTTTAACTGATTCTGCAGTGGCACCAACCATCAATGAAATCTGCACTACCATATAATCATAGGCTGCCAATTCCATAATTAGCTGGTTTTCTAGAGCTTCATAATACAACTCATTATTAAATTCCTCTATGGGTATCTCATGATTTACTAGCGGCTGAATATACAGCTGCCATTTCTCGATAAACTGTTGCTTCTCTTTAAGCGTAAGTTTACCAAAGATATCCTCAGGGATATAAGTGTCTATCAGCTCGTAGATACTGCCAGGCAACTGGGTCTTTACCTCTTCACTAACCCCAATAACCTGAGTCTTGGATAATGCAACTCCTCCGACATTGTTAGTTATGGTCATCTTGACCACATAGTCACCAGAAGCCTCATAAACATGGGAAGCAGTTACCACACCGACGTGTGATTCTGTCTTCCCATCACCAAATACCCATGTTACTGTAAAGTCGTGGGGTAGTTCATCAGCGAATCCCCTAAACCTTGCATTGAGTCCAACTACGGTAGATAAAAAATCTACCGTTTCCATAGCTTACTCGTCGTCTTCGTCCTTCAACTCATCGAGGATAGCATTCACCAGGTCGAGCTTGGTATCACCCTCTTCAGGCTCAATCTCCAGGGAGATGGCCAAGGCCTTCAGCTCTTCCGTGTTGAACTGCTCCTTGATTTTCTCGGGAGCCTCTTCTGCCTCGACTAGGTCTTTGAACTTCTTCTTAACGGCTTCCAGGTCTACTTCCTTCTTGGTAGCGGGTGTATTTGCCTTTACACCGCTAGCCTTTAACTCGTCGGCTTTTGCTTCCTGAAGGTAACCGTTAGCAAGAGCTGCTTTGATTACCCGGGAGTTGAACTGTTTTTCGGTTATCTCCACAACCTCGTTACGGAGAACCTTAATCTTGGAAGCCTGGTCGTAGAATATACTGGCTTTCGGATTAAGTTTTATGTACTTGGGACTTGCCATAGTTAAATTGATTAAAGGGAGCGGCATTACACCGCTCCCAGGTTTGAATTGTTGAGTGTTACTCGATGATACCGGTCAGGTACTTGTCGACATCCATGTAGTCGGGGAATCCGTTGGTAGAGAATTCCTTCGTCGCATCGATGAGGATAGAAGCATCCTGATACATCTTCGAGAAGCCCGTCGTCAGCGAAGCATAGATAGCCTCGGTCTGATTCGAAACTATACGTTCCGACTCCAGCATCAGCTGTTTTGCAGTCAGCTTTATCATAGCTGCTGCCGGGTCTACGAGCATTACCTCGTCTGCCGGAGTACCGCCATGGATATAGAAGTCTGCCGAGTTAGGAACCGGAGTCTTCAGGTTCAGACGGGCATCGGTAGTACCCGACGAACGCAGTTTGAACTCAGGGAGGTCGAGGAGGTCTAGGGCCTGTTCCTCGCCGCCGATGATGGTACGGAACTGACGACCCAAGCGAGATGCCCGAATCCATACCCGGAGAAGGTCACGATACTGGATGCCCTTTGTGGTATCTCCTACACCGATGACCGGAGCCGATTCCGAACCGTCCAGCTTGTTGCCCTTTACGAGGACATCCATGGCCAGAGCATCCATTGCATAACCCAGCTGAACACCGAAGTCACGAAGGAATATTGCCATTACGTCCATCGATACGTAGCTTCGTACCTCGTCGGTAACCTTGAAACCCTTGCCGATTTTGAAAAGGTTGACCGACTTCTGGCCGAAAGATACGGTACCCAGAGGAATGGTCTCAGCCTCGTTCACCCGTGCAGGGTTAGCGTCTGACATGTTGACGAGCGGCATGATTGCCGTCAGCCCATTGATAGGCTGGTCGGATGCGATGATGTTGGGATAGAATGGTGCTTCTCGCATTCCCAGATAGATTGCCTCACGGACAATCTCCGGAACGAGCCAACGAAGTTCGGGATTCGGCATGGAGTATATATTCTCCATCGTGTCGACTTTGGGATTGAACCCGACGGCTTTGAAATAATCCTCCTGGGTAATGCCATATTTCTCCTGGAGCATATCACCCAGATGAATGTCTACCGGGAGACTCTTGTTGCTTCCCTGTCGGAAGCCATCCATGTTCTTTACGATTTCGGGAAGCTCCTTTAAGTACTGGTCCCGAGTGAAAGTTTTTTCTGCCATGTTATAAATGTGTTTTTCTTGTTATTTTGCAAGGATTCGTACCAGTTCACCTGCCTCTGCCGTGTTTATAGCCAGGAAGGGAGTCTCGGCATTAGCCGCCGACGACTTGTAGTTGGGATATATACCGCTGTCATCCAACGTACCGTCGGTCTGTACATAACCAGTAGTAGCTATAGCCTCTTTTGCTATACCGTGAATAACAGTATAGCCCTGTACCATAACTGTTACCTCTACTCCCGCTGCCGAGGGTGGATATGCTGGGTACTGACTGTAACCGATAGCGATACCGATGTAGATTTCTCCCTCTGCTCCGGTATACGGAGAAATGGTACCGTCATTATTCAGTTTTACTGGCTGGCCCTGAACGATGATATCATCTTTCTTTACCGGGAATGCCTGATGAAGCTTGTGCGATTCACTTTTGTAAATCACAGCCTGCGGGGTTCGGGAACCCACTTTGTGTAAGTCTGCCATAATTTAATTTGAAATTTGAGTTACTTTCTCTGTTATTTCTTTTCTCCTCGGAGTTTCCGGTCGGCCAGAGCTTGGGCAACTGCCTGAGTGGATTTGTCTCCGTTCTTCGTCTCATCTTCTCCCTCGAGATTGATAGAAGATGCCCTGCCCACGTCCTGAGAACCGCAATGATTGCAGTGCATCGGGAATTTGTCTTCCAGCTGTGCGTCATAAGTCTTACGAAGAGCACTGAGGGTCTCCATGGTAGTTCCTTCGTTCTCCAGTAGTGCCAGGATGTTCTGGTCTACGTTCTCCTCGCCGGAAACTTTCTTGTAGGCAGCCACCGTTTCCTCACGGAAGGATTTGATATGACCGTCCCAGTTTTTCTTTGCTTCCTTGTAAGACTCTACGTCCTTCTCGAGATTTGCTTTCTCTTCCTTGAGAGTCTGAATCTCAGTGTCTTTGGAAGCCACGGCCTCAGTGAGACTCTGATTCTGCTGTACCAGGTTTTTAATCTGGGTGAGAGCCAGCTCTGTCGAAACTTCCTGACCTTCAGAAAGGGTCAAAAGATTTTCACCAAAGAGGCTCGCCAGCACTTGCTGCAATTCTTTGTCCATGTTTGTTTTATTTGTTTGGTTATTGTGGTTACCCTTTCCGGCACCCTTTTCATTATTAGATTGGGTGGTATTGTACTTTATATCTTTTTCAGAAAGAACCTTGAAGTCGAACATAGATACCCTCTTTGCTGGGTCATTTGCTTCGGCAGCTTTTTCTTCAGAGAAAGAATAGTACTGACTTCCTGCATAAGCAGGGCTGTTTAACTTACCGCTTTTGATAAGCTGGGCAAACGGGTCTGCCCCATGCCATACCAGAGATGTCTCTTTATAAGATATAATCTTGGTAACAACTCTACGAATCAACTCCCCATTCTCAGTATATGTACCAAGTTTGGAATAGAACTCCCATATATCTTCAAAGGCATGAGAAGGTTCCCATGCAAACTCTACAGTTACAGAATTAGAATGTATTGACGGAGGGTCCATTTGGATACCACGAGCTATACGGGGATTTGAAAGACCATCTATCTTCATGATACCATTGATACCAGCAGGGATAATTATCCCGGTCTTTTCATCCTGATAGGCTTCTTGCCACTCTACAGACTTAACTGCTCCAATAGCATTAGCTACATCGGTCTCATGGTCAAGGTTAACTGATTGACCTACCAATAAGGGCATTGATTCCTTCAGTACTGCTTCTGGAAACTCAGTGGGGTTATACTTCCTTGCCACTATTGCGGCAGAAAGCATTCGGAACATTGGCTCTATAAAGTCACTGTCCTTTGGCTTTAACATTTCTGAAGTTACTTCTGGCATGAACTGGTTGACATTCAAAGTGCCACCCCACATACCGAACCTTTCCAGTGACTTCTTAGGGTCTTCACTGAAGTTGACAGTACCCTTGTAGAAGTTTTCGGAGAGAGAGTGAGCATCAATAACTACTTCTGGTACATTAGATACCATCAAGCTATGAGCCGCACTTAACACCATTACATCGGTGTTCTGATGAACATTTGTCATAATTTATCTTGGTTTACTGTCTTGGTCTTTTCTTTTGGGATTAGGGTTTGTTTTATCCCTGGTCCTACGGTCTGACTTGTCTTTGTCATCTTCCCGTTTCTTTTTCTTCTTACCAGTATCTGAATCTCCCGTACCATCTGAATCATCCGAATCCACAGGAGTTCTTGGTTCGGGTTGGTCCGGAGTTTCATAACCCATATCACGAGCAAACTGGTCCTGACTGATGATACCCTGATTATACAGGGTTACATTTACACGAGCCCGATATTCACGGGCCTGCTGTAACTTAATATCATCAGAAACAGTTGAAGTCCCGAACTTGATAGTTATTCCCTTATTATTGAACCCCGCCAGGCGCAATTCTAGAGAATAAAAGAACTCCAGTACAAAGATTACCAAGGTTTGGATATTCTTTAACTGGGATATCATCTTGGACAGCTGTATGCCAGCTCCTCCCTCAGTACCACTCTGTGATGCAGATACTCCGATGATAGAACCATTTACCCCAAGGCCATTTGCCACAGATTGCTGATTCATATTCCATGGGAGGTTTATATTCTGCATAGAAGCTGAAGTAGACCTTAGTTCGAATTCGTGGTCATCAATGTAACCAACCACTACTCCGTCAGACATACCTCCAACTATGTTGGTCTTCATCTTCCTAAGAGTACTTTCCAAACGTGCTGCATAAGCTTTTTCACTTTCTCCAGCAGTACGGGGAGGTTTAGCCATCTTGGCTTCTAAGAAACCAACCATACCCATTACCTCCATGATATGTTTGAAATTCTTTCGCATAGTATGCTGACCAGCGATAGAATCCAAAGCTGACATGAATGGGGGTACTCCGTACGGTTCATCGGTATCATTGTACATACCTACATAACAATAGGTCTCTGTATTCAATCGTATGAATGAATCTTTGAGACCATCTACCAAACGTGGGTTTCTTTGATATGGGTGATATACTCCATTGTTCTCTCTCTTAAACCTTATAGTTTCTGGTTTAATGAAGAGTATAGTTTCCAATCCTGTTAACTTCTTGTTTGGTACTCCTTCCACCGATATAGCACCACTAACAAGAAGCTGAACTATGAACTTGTTTACCAACCCATCTATTCCGGCTGTATACTTCGACCACCTCTTGGATACATTCCTTAAATGTTCCCTCATCTTGGTGGACTCCTCGGGAGTGTTGTTTGGGAAGTCGATAGTATGACCTGTATTCGACAGCTTAAACATGTCCTGCAATGCAATGCTGACGTCCGGGTTTATCTTGTACAAGTCCCGAATAATAGGTATTAGTTCTGTTCTGAACGTTGGGGTAACTAAGTTCGTCATACCATTGAGAGTGGTAATGAGTTCAGAGTTCCCCACACCATCATCTGGTTGAGAAACTCTGCCCGGACTTATTGAACCCTTTCCCTCATCTTTGTTCTGAGATTCCACAGGCTTAGACCTGGTGAACCAACTGATAGGATTAAGTTTCATGTTATATTGAATGGTTTATGCTTACTGAGGAATTACTACAGTACCAGATGGACTGTGAGACCTGATATGATTTGTGATGGCTTTACCGAATATAGCATCATCGGAATAGGTTTCACCTTCCAAATCTAGGTCCATAGATGAGTTATTCATTCTATGCTTACCACGAGCAATTGGTCTTCCAGCCCCGTCATAGATGAAAGTATATGCTTCTTGTACAAAGAACGGGTCTTTTACAATTACATTCTCTTCCCGGATATCCTTCTCTAAGTTCTCGATGATTACAGAACGGTTCTTGGTTGTAGTTAACCATCCAGGGAATTTATCTTCCTCGGGTCTGTTCTTCCTCTTCTTACGTAAGAGCTTAGTATAGAAGTATAAATTAGGATATCCCTCATCCTGAAGTATGGTAGTTACCGTCATACCAACGTCGTTAGTCTCTGGGGCTAACTTAGCAAAGTTATACTTCTCTCCAATATCTCCAAGGAGTCGGGCATACTTGTTCAGGGGTATTCTCCCCTTATATACTGCAGCCTCTTCCCCTTCTTTATCCATACAGGTGAAAGCAGAGTAGTCAGTACCTCTACCAGTAGCACAGTCACCACCGATAAAGTATTCTTTGTTTGGGTCTGGTTCGTTGAACTCTTTATACTGACCTTTGAGACGGATATTGATAACAGGGTAGTCAAATAAGCATTCCTCTATAGCTTTAATATCAGCTAAGTCGAATACTGTATTCCCAGATGATAGGAAGTCACCGTCTATCTCCTGAGCTGTTCTCTTGGGACCCAAAGCAGCAGACATCTCTTCATACCATTTCTCATCCCTATCAGGGTGCATCTGCCAATATAATCGTATAGGGTTAAACGGATTACCCCCAGATATAGCATCTACCCAAGTACCGTGAAAAAAGTTCCCGACGCCGTAAGGCGTGTTATGAGACACGTAGTCTTCGTTGATTAGGTAAGATTCATCGTTTTCAACGCAAATGTCATAAATGGTATCGTAATACTTTCTAACTACTTTCAGCTTAGAAAGATAGATACTTGTACCACGTTTACCAGATACAATACGTTGAATATAAGACTTATTCAGTTTAACCTCAAACTTATTCTCAATCTCCTGAGATATCTTCTCCAACACTCCATAGTAGTAACCAAGTTCCTGATAACGGTATCTTATGTAAGCCACCACTCTTAAGTCGTAGTTGAATCCTCCTTTTAGTTTAGACCCAAGCTTCATTCCATAAGAATGTTTCGCAGCTTTTTGACCGTTCTCAGCTACTGTAACTATCTGGAGATTGGTTACATAATTGTCTGAAGGATTGTTGTTAATGTGGTCAACTACACACCCATCTGGAATTTCTCCTAAGAATACTTTAGCTACCAAATTGTGGACACATATCTTTTTCTTTTGACCATTATTCCACAGACTTATATTTAGATATTTTTCTCGGTTAGTACATGGTTTTGGTAATTTTTCTACCCTCGTTCCATTCTTTACAATGAAGATTCTTCCCCAGTTGGAGACTTCATAGTTTGGATAACCAGGTATGGGTTTGCATATCTCTTTCTTGGGTTTTACGGTTACTGGATTCTGCTCCAGACCGCTTATACCAGTATGATAGAAGATAGCAGGTATATCTCGTTTGATTATCTCTGAAACAGGTAACCAACCTTCAAGAGTATACAACTTATGTTTTGGAGTACATTTAATAACCCTACCTTGCTCATTGTGAACTTCCCAAGTTTTCAGTACACCCTTGTTTACAGAACCAAGTACTCTCTGCCACTTTCCGGTATGTGATAATACTCTCAACCCGAGATGAGATATATCCATCTTACCAAAGGTCTTAGGACATATAGAATCAACTCTGAAAGGTCCATCTTTACCTATTATCTGAGTGTCACCCGTGATACATGAGTTTACTATAGCCGCACCACCGGTCGATAGAGTAGGGAAAGCTGATGCCCAGATAGTTGAAGCCCATCTTACGATTGCTGCCTCATCAATCACCAACAACGACAAAGATTCAGAACGACCAGCTTGGTCAGAGGTTGGTATAGATTCAATAACTGAACCGTTTGCAAACTCTATAGTTGATACAGAACCAAACTCTCCTGCACGACCATTAGTAATTGGCTCTTGCAGATATGAGGGTAGGTTCTTGTACATGAACTTAATCTTCTTTAGTACCTTCTTTGCTACGGTGTCCTTGATTGAGATAATATTTATCTTCTTGTTAGGGTGATACATTGCTAACCAAAGACAGTAGAGAGAGATTAGCTCAGTAATACCAGCCTGACGAAACTTTAGGATGATATTGAACCTGTTGAGCATGAATTGGTATAGCACTGCTTTCTGAAAAGGGTAGAGCAAGAACTTTACCATGCCCAACACTGGGTTTATCACGTAACAGAAAGTAGAAAAGAAGAACGGGTCTTTCATCACCCGAACCAAGGTTTTAAGTTGTTCGGGTGTAAGACTTGCATCTTCAACTAATGTCTTCTTTCTTGCCATGTCAGAAATTGTATGAAATTCTTAAGTACGGGTCGAGACCTAAATTATCTCGAAGCTTAGGATAATAGTTGATATTCAACCCGGCTTCATAATTAAATTTACTGGTATTGTATTTCAAGCCAAAATCCAAATCATGGAAGTTATGTACTGGTCGTAGGGTATACTGAACTACTGGATTAAATCTTTTTAAGAAAGATGTTTTCTTATGGGTTAATTTACCATCCAGGTAGTTGTATTGATAACGAGAATAGTTTACCGAATACTCCTCAGTAATAAGCTTACAATCAGTATTGAATGTAGTGATAGATAGTTTATCCCTATTTGAAAGTATTTGCAATAATTTAGGAGCCAGAGGATAATTGGTCAGGAATAATTCATTGTATTCAATTTTAGTTGAATCCTTTTGAATGATAGTAACTACTCTATCAACATATTCAATTCGTTCGATAGGAACAGAATCTATCTGATAGAGGAATACCATTTTGGGTAATTGAATCTTAGGGAATTCAACCTTTGGTACAAAGGGTTTATTAACCCAAATGGTATCAGGTTGCTCAGTAGAATTTTTAAGGTCATGCCTTAATTCAGAATTTCGGTTCCATAACCAGAATATTGTTAAGGCCATAAATATGAAGGCCGAGGTTAGGATTACATTTTTCATGGTTCAGGGTTTATGAAAACAATTAGGGGGGATTATAGGGGGGTTAAAGAAAGTAAATATTAAAGCTAATACTTAAAAGCTAAGTACTCCAGCAAGCTGGAGGTTATTTTCGTATTTTTCTAAAGAAAAATACTCAATAACTGCGCATATACGTACGCGATAGGGGATATTCATTTTGATATTAGACCAGCCTTTTGTAAACAGGATTTTAACCACAATGAATTCTCATATACGGCACCCTTAGTTAGGGTATTTCTCCCTTTATTCAACCAATAAGTCGGATTAGCATTGTCAAAATATACCTTGAATGATTTGGGAAAACCCATAATCACCCTATATTCATCAAGTCCCATTATTCTACCGTGGGGATTAAATTGCCTTGATGAAGGTCTTACGGTTAATGGGTAGCTCTTTTTCTTATTTCGATATACTCCAGGAAGAGTCTTCATCTTCTGAGTTCTCATAGGCCACTTGTAGTCATTTTTGAACTCAGTTCTCCATAGCTTTCTTACTTGAGCTACTGTTAGAGTGGTTTTAGATTTATCAGCATAGTGATACATGGCTAACTTTTTATCATCAGCTTCCCGATAATTTAGGTCTCTCCTAACCTCTCTTTTCAATTGACACAGATTCTTGGGTTTGGTAACCTGAAAAGTATGGTCAAATATCTGGGGATTGATTTTTGAGTCTTTTCTCACTCCTATCAATACCAAACGTTTCCTACTTTGTTGGGAATTACCGAATACCGTAACGGAGTGACAGTGAACTATAAGTTTGTAATCGGGTAAATTATGCTCCCATTCCCCGATAGGGATAAAATCTAGAAGTTTTGGGAGGTTCTCAAGCATAAATATTGCTGGTTTGAACTTCTTAATACTAGAAAGATACAGATTAAGGGTAACATCTTCCCGGGGTTTGCCCAGGGATTTTTTCCTGGAATATGAGAATACTGAGCTATGCCCACATGATGGAGAGCCTAATATTAGGTCTATTTTGGAATTTTTTACCTCTTCCAGTGACCTTACAAACGGTATATCACCAAAATTAAGCCTCCATTGCTCTTCTTTTTTGGAATGGAATACTGCTCTGGGCTCTACATTAGCTATAAGATGTTCCTTAAACTCAAAAAGGAGCGCTCCTTGGGCTCCACAGATACCTAAGACATTCATTGAAAATAGAATTTTATAATATATACCTGAAGGTCTTGCAAAGACTACTTTAATATGCAAATTTAATATCAAAACTACATGAAAGTTGGTGATTTATTACTGGTAACAGGTCCTGCCTTCTTTGAAAAGACGGCAATTAAGGAGAGGAAAAAGGGGGTTTATACTCTCGAGAATGGTATTAAGACAGATAGAGATCTCAACCCTATCAATTCTAAGTATCAAATCGAGGTTTTTAACGAAGAAAAGTATAAAACTCTGGTAGCACAGAGAACTTTGAACCGTGATTTGGAGAAATTGGCCGCTATCAACAAGAAAGGGATTAAAAATCCTGATATAATCCGGTATGCAGCTGCCAAAATCAGTCGTATTATCGAAAAAATAGAAGGAAAGTGATACGTTTCTTATTACATTGGATTACAGTAAACGTTATTAGTTACTCTGCATATTGTGGAGGTATGACTTGGAAAGCTTTGAAAGGAGTAAACAAGGAATATGAAGGTAATGAATCTTGGTCCAAAGGTAAGAAAGAAACTATTCAAACACTCATAATTTGTATCACCATCATAATAATCATATCATGTCTGATATCTTAATGACTGCTAATCCTGCTCCGGCTTGGTTGGGTTATACCCTTTTAGTGTTCTACACCCTCGGATTTATCTTCTGCCTATTTATCAGAAGTGTAATCGAAGAAACTCCTCTTAAAAAAGCCTCCAACCCAGTTAGATATGGAGTTTTATTCCTTATATGGGCAGTTAGTCCGGCAGTAATAACTGGATTATTTATACTAACCCTCAAAATTCTTTTCAAGAATGATACTCGAGTTAAACGACATTGAAATAATTTTAAGGAAAGCCAGTGATGAAGAGAAGCAATCCATTCCGGTTTGGGATGCTTATATAGAGAAAGTAATCATAGACGGGAATATTCCTTCCCTTTTACGGGATAAACTCACTGGTAAGATAAATAATCTTACTCAGGGATTCACCCAAAAGTTCAGTGGTCAATTAAAGGGTAATATTGAAAATGAGATATTGTCCTTAGAGGAATATGTATACCGTAAACATGACCTAACCTTTACTAAGCTAAGAGTAGTAAGAGAACATTATTCATTAAGAATAACTACAGCTAAAGGTCAAACATTCGATATTTGGGAACCTTAATAAAAATATCTATATGGCAGTAAAAGTTTATACTCCGGGTCAGTTCTATGCTGCTGGTGGAGTAGTAGAGGAAATGTTTTACCAAGAAGTTGGTAGAACAAAGAAGTACTTAAGGAAGAGAGTTGGTTTTGTACGTTCTTTTAAACAAGTAATCAAGAATCTAAAGGATGAAGCTTGGAGAAAGTTTCATTACATGAAAGCTAACGTTAGAGGGGTAGATTATACCTTGGTATATGACCCCGATAATAAGGAATACCCCTATCTTTTCGTAGAAACCAAGTTCTACTTCAAACAAAAGGCCAAGGTTAAAGAACCAGACCAAAAGTAGTAAATGTAATCACACAAAAGAGGTCAGTATTTATCTGACCTCTTTTCCCTTTTATATTACCAAGCTGTGGTATTGATAAGTAGGTATTCCTGTAGATGAGATAGTAACGGTGACTATGGCTCTAGTTTGGTCGTCGTTAACGAAACCTTCTCCAATGGGTTGACTACCGTCTACAGAATAACTATGACTAAAGTGAAACTCTACCTCTGAATTATTAAATCTGAACCCCGTGGATATGGCCCTCTGTTCATATTGACCACCATAATCAGGACTATCTACTATCATAATGCCATCTATCTGTTCATTTTTAACTTGATTGTAGATAGTTATCAGTTCAACGGTAGATAGTACATTGGTCATCCAAGTTCCCATATCAGTGGTTGGTAAGGGTAATTTTGCGAATTTCATATCATCTTCGATTATAGGTACATTACCTTGGTGAAATAAAAGTAAACTCATATCGTATGGTTTATGGATTAAAAGTATATCACTATGATATACTTTTAGGTGACCTACTCACACAAAAATACCCAGCCTAAATGACCGGGTATATATGTAGTATGGTTAGTTCTCGAAATACTTAACACTTATGTTACCATTGGCATTTACAACCAGGCCAATAAATATATTGTCTGCTCCTCTTCCTCTACCATATAAGGCAGCATCGAATTCTAACCTGGCCGAAACCTCCCTTGGTATAGCCGGTACTGCTAAGGTAAAGGTGAGAGGTTTGGTACCCGAACTAAAGCTGATGACTGGTGTAGCTATGAAATCCATGGTATAATCATAACCAGCTCCTACTTCTTCATAAGAAACCCTTATGATGGGTATGATGGGTTCATCGCCTTCTTTACCATAACCATTCCGAAGCATTAGTTCATAGGCCTGGGAATTGGTCATTCCTTCTACTTTATTGAAGGTTATTTCACCCTCATCGGTAACATTGATTCTAAAAATTATCGGCTTCATATTTTCCAAGATTTGTAATACATTCTGTGAGTGAAATCCTAACATAGCTTTTGGTGTTAAGGTCCTTATATACGCATAAAAGTATTTCTTCTAAGAAATACTTTTACCATTAAACACATACAATACGGCTATGTTAGGATTCCATTCTCAAAACGTACCAATCATAATAGAAGAAGATGATATGAAATTTGCAGAAATCAAACTTGAGAACAACAAAACAACCGGTAAAAGCTGGGCATTCATCGGGTTTGTTACACCAGAGGATGTACTCTCCCAAATTGTAATGGACCTCATCTATGGTAGGATAGATGGTATTAAACTGGTAATGGACCTGACAGCTTTTAGAAGTCCAAGTACTCCAGAAGGAACCATCATTGTAGGGTTTCCCTATTACCATTTAGACTTTGACAATCAGAAGCTGACTATAAAGGTAAATAACTCCGGTATACAAATGCCAACAGACGACCAAGTACAGATAATAGACTATATTACCCTATATGCCGATGGAGATTTAGATATCCAGTTATTAGATAGGTAATCGTTCTAAGAGGGGCTCACTACCAAGGGTCCCTCTTATTGTGTGTATACCTTGATACCGAAACGATATCTTCGGGTCTATATCCCTTAAATTCATAAATACTATGTTAAAGGTTTTATTTCATATCCTTTTCTCCTTTATAGGATTCACACTTACATTGGGAATAATGGGTGGGGTCCTTTGCTCGTTGCAGAAACATTCTAGTAAATTATTACAAATAATAGGTGAGTTATTCATATTCGGAATAATTTGCATTCTGGTAGTCACTCTTACAATAGTTATAATTAAACCCTATGCCTAATCATGGAACAGAAAGAGAAGAATAGGATTATCCTGGAATGGATAACCAAAGCCAAGGAGATTTATGTGAATACCATTATTAATTGTGGAATGTGCAAGTCATTCAAATTGGCTGTATTAAGGAATTCAGAATTAGAGAAGTCTTTGATTTGTATCTTACAGGATATGGGACATGAGTCAGAGATACTTGATGGTAAACTATTGTATAATCCTGAATGGCCTTTTATACTTATCCCTGAATTTAACTTTGAGTTCTTAGGTGGAGATAAAACTACTGAGGCTTATAGGGAAGTTCAAAACCATAAGTTGACCCTTCGAGAAATATTTTGGTGGAGTAAGTGGGATAGTGAAGTAAGGGTTAAGGCTTTTGATAGACTTATAGGGATATATAAGGCTAAATCATGAGCCTTATAATAGGAGCCAAAAAATATCCTGGAAAAATTTTATGAAGAGCCTTTAGATGGGTTCTTCATTTTGTGTAGGGAGAGGGGGGTATGTGGCATGTGCCTTTCAGGAAGAGCTTAATGCGAGGTTCTTAAAAACATCTAGCAGTAAAACGGGACCACGGTGTCCCTATCGCAAAATTAAATTTTATTAAAAATAGGGGACAAATTTGTCCCCTATTCGATTTTATTTACTTGATTTCTTTTTCATTCATTGCAAGTAAGAAATTTTTGATTGTGTCCCTTTTTTCTGTATTTGCATTTGCATCAACGATGCAATTTGTATTTATATATACTTGCTTTGCATATTCTTGCCATGCTTTTTTTAGTGCTTTCCTTTTTTCGGCATTTTTGTTACTTGCAATAAATTCTGCTATGAACGTATCTAACTTTTTACGCAACTTCATTCGCAGATTCTTTTTTTCTTTGTCGGTTTTACATTCTGCAAAGATTTCTTTTTTGTAGATGCTTTTTCTTTCGTTGGTCGAAAAAATTTCGTTGCCGATTGCTAAAATTTCATTTGCTTTCATAGTAGTAAAATTTTTAATTGGTTTAACTTTTATTAGTTCTTTTCTGTATTACAAATATACAACAAATATTTTCAATTACAAAATTTTAGACATAAATTTTGATTATATTTTTCTATAATAGAACGGATTAGAATAAATATTGCCTATTAAGGAATTAGGGTGTTATGGTAGGTGGGTTTAATGGTAGGTTGAGTATAAGGTTATTGTTGGTAGGAGGGTTTGTTGGTATAAGGTCTGATTGAAATATGGCCTTAGCTGGTGCCAGTGGGTACCTTAATTCCCTTGCTAAGGCCTTTAATATTCCTTTTCATTTTCGGCCTTGGTCCTTGGGAATCTAGAACTATATAATTTTATAACTAAGTAAACTTATATTCCGTAAGTACTAAGTTTCTATGATATGCCCCTGCTTGCAAATGGGAACACTTTATTTTGCATTGCACTTTAGGAAAATTTTGAATACAGGGTTGGGATTGGTGCCAAGAGGTGCCTGCATGGCCTATAATATAAAAGGCCTATAAGCCAAGCCACTAAAAGCGATATAAGGCCTTAACCCTATACATATCTAAAAGGCCCCCTATAAGGTAGGCCTAAGTTTAGGTTTAACCTGGGTTTTATTCCAGGTAGGATATATTTAGGAGAATAAGCCCGTCGGCGATATTTGATGAGGTTATTCGGATAGAGCCCAGGTCCGAATTAAGTTCGAAGTTGAGTTTTTCGATTATGGGAGTTTCGAAGTCCCGGTCGGATTCCTGGTAGGAGGTATCCAGGATAAGGGAGGTGATTTCGGCACCGTGGGTAGAATCGAGAGTCCAATTGTGAGAGTGATAGAAGGAGAGTTCCTCGGGTTGAGGGAGAAGGTCGGTGAGGGTTTGAGCAATTTGGGAAATTGCAGGGAGTGCAGAGTTGAGCATGGAGAAGGTTGCAAGTTGGTTTTGCAGTTGGTTCTCAATTTGATTTTTAATTTGATTTGCTTTCATAATTGTAAAGATTAAAAATTAGTTATTTCTTTTTCTTTATACAAATATAATCATAATATTTAATATACACAAATTAAATATTAGGGCCTTCAAGTGGGCCTAAGGTTTATGGCCACTATAAGGCACCAGAGGGTACCCAGGTTGAATCCATAAAGGCCTTATAAGCTCATAAATAAAAAAGGCCTGGGTTGGCAGGCCTAACAGAAAAGAGTATGAAAGCAAATAGGTGAGCCAACCCCCACCTATGCCAATGTCTCCATATAGGTTATATACATTCCCAAATCACTATCCGCAAAGGTTAATGCAATCCCAGCCCGGTTCGAAGTTACCAGGGTAATCCCGTTACCTGCCTCGTAAGCCTTATCCTTAATTAACCCCTTAACCGATGCAATTAAATCAAATCTTTTCATAACCTTAAAATTAGTTAATTATTATTATACTGTATTACAAATATAATATAATTATACTATATATGCAAATTAAATATGAAGGCCTTTGAAGGTTAGATTTTATCGACCTCCAAACCTTCCGGACCCATATTCAGGATATAACCTGCCTGAATCAAATTATTAACTACCGAGGGTACACATTTCTTAATATGCAACCTGAATTCCGATTGACCCATATATCCCACGAAGTTATCCTTAGGAGTATTGATGGCCAATTCAGTCGAATGGTGTTTGGAAATGATTTCCAGGGCAGTGGTAAAATCTTTAGAATTAAGCATGGCTTTATGGATTTAAGGATTATTCGTATATAAAGTATTGACCAAAGGCCTTAACCTCGAAGGCCTTCTTTACATTGGGATGGTTATATACCTCTTGGGTATATATTGTAACCAAAGCTCCGATAATGAATCCCATCGTTAAGAGTAGGGATATTAGGATTACCTTTCTGATTCTTTTCATGGCCTTAAATGTTTTAGGGTATTATTTCTTTTTTTTCTTTATACAAATATAATCATAATATATTATATATGCAAATAATTCTTTAAGGCCTACCTTTAAGGTAGTTTAGGGCCTTAAAAGGTACCCTAAATGTGCCTTAACTTGAGAAATCAAATCTCCAATACTCTATTCCTGGCATATCGATTTTAAACACCTGTTCCAAAATCCCCTAAAAGACTCGCATATATATATATATATAATATAGATTGTATTCTTTAGGGATTAGGATTAAGGCCCTTAAAGGCACCTAAGTGTACCAATGAAGCTATTCATTTATTCTCATGTATAGACAAGTAGAGTGGCCATAAGTCTCTTTATCGAAAAGGCCTTAGCTATTGGCCTTAACCTTGCCTTAAGAGACTTATGATTATATAATATAGACTTGATTAAGGTAAGGGTTTGGGTACCTTAAAGGCTGCCTTTTGGGCTCTCTTTGGGTCTTAGGGCCCTAAGTCTGGTTAGCTACTACGTATAGTAACAAAGATAGCTCCAGAGCTCTTAGGGTACACAGTTGAGAGGGCCCATCACCTAC
>CEAR01037505.1_pt1 | contig 84504 bp, 78 predicted proteins | sample 557461 | NCBI WGS metagenome assembly CEAR01 (sample SAMEA3182075, study PRJEB8094) | gut metagenome | biome: human; feature: gut; material: Stool; isolation source: human stools | place: Canada | collected 2012-03-14 | reverse complement strand
CAGCCTGGAACTCGCCGGACTGGTTGACAGACGGATCGACGCCAATATAGGCTGCGAGCTTGTCCGCAGAAGAAAAACGGGAGATATCTCCGACTTCGCTGAGAATGACGGCTCCAATGATCGGTCCGATGCCGGGAATTGTCGTGACCGTCGTATCAAAGCTCTGAAACAGTCTGGATATTTCTTTTTCCAGAGCGTCTGCCTTCCCAGAGAGCGACTGGATCTGGTCGAGCATCAGGAGAATCAGCGTGGAATACGCGCCGTCACAGTCTTCAACGCCGAAGCTGTTTCGTGCAAGCTCCTTGAGTTCACGCGCCTTCCACTCGCCGAAGTGACCGTTGCTGCTGTTCCAGAGCAGCTCCGTCAGCTTATCCAGATGTGCGTTGGAAAGCTTTTGCGGTGTCGGATACTTTTTCAGAACTGCCACGGAGGACTTGCAGAAAATTGTATCAAACTGCGCCTCGTATTCCGGAAAAACACGGTCGATCAGCGCGATCAGCTTTCGCTTGAGGTCACCGGCCATGTCGACCAGATAGAAGCGGTTCCGGCACAGCTCCTTCAGTGCCAGCAAACGATCCTGCGCAACATTGCTTTCGGCATAGCGCCCAAAGCGGATCAGCTCGGCAATGATGAAGGAATCCTTGGCATCGGTTTTGATCTTGCGGATGAACATATCCCTCATGGCGCTGGTCTGGATCGGGTTGAGCAGAATGACGTGGTAGCCGTCCTTGCGCAGCCGCGTAAAGAGCGCCAGCCAGTAATGCGCGGTGGACTCCATCGCAAATACGATCTGACTTTTGATGTTCGTGTGTTTTCTGATTTTCTCCAGCATGAGATTGTATCCGGTGCAGTTGTTGCGGATGGAGAACGGGCGCTGAACGGTCTGACCGTCCGATGTGATCATGCAGACCTCGTGGCTGCGCTTGGCGACATCGATACCGACAATGAACATAACATACACCTCAACGTAGATTTACAGACAGTCCTCATGGTCTTATGAGTCATACCCTGCTTCGATATCAGCGGAGAATCCCGCATCCGGCTCATAAATGAAAGCTCATAAGAGAGAGGTCCCACGCTGCCTAGAGCGGACAAGCGCCGCAAGGAGAAAAGAAGAGAACCTCTGTCTGCATGAGGATATTATATCATCGCGCATCTGCGCGTTGATAACGGCGAAGAAAAGAAGAACTGCGGTCTCATACAGCAGCGCCGAATGCTGCTTAGAGCGAACAAATTTCGCAAGGACAAAGAATCGGACTGCCGCCGGAACGAGCTTGGAAGCCGCATTTTCATGGGAAGGGTTTTTGGCGATTATGCGGAATGTTTGCATTTTTATCCGAGTTTTTCCTATGGACGAATTATAGCAGGACATAGGTACCGCCGGGGATCAGGCCGACATCGATGGTGCCGGCTTCCAGACCTTCGCCGACCGCCTCATAGGTGGTGCCGACGGTGATCTCAACTTCGCCGACGTCATAGCCTTCCTTGGCCAGCTCGTCCTTGAGCAGCTGCTTGAGCGGCTCGGTCGCGGTGATGATCTCCTGCGGCTCGCGGGAGGGAACAAAGGCGACCTTCAGCGTTTCGATGGTCTTCGCAGCCGGTTCCGCAGTCTCTTCGGTCTCGGCGGCGGCGGTGGTGTCTGTTTCAGCGGAAGTATCCGCGGGTTCTGCGGTCTCGGCAGCGGTGGTGCTGTCGGCAGTCGTCGTGTCGGTGTTTGCGCTGCAGCCGGCCAGAATGCCGATCAGCATGACGAGCGCAAGCAAAAGTGCAAGACTTTTTTTCATTGATCGTTCCTCCATCATATCTATCGATCTGTTTCATGGTGCTCCGTTGCAGAAAGCGCCGGAGCCGGTTTCCCGCGGCGGAAAAAATCCCTTTCTGCCGCATTTTGATTATAGCACATCCGACGGAGAAAAAATTTTCCGCTTGCGTAAAAAAAGTATTTATTGCGCGTCCGGCGCCGGGGAGAAAAACCGGGCCATCAGCTCCTCGAAGATCAAAATGATATGCCCGAAAAACAGATTCGGCAGACTGCCCGCCAGCGTCTGCTTCGCGCCGTCGACGACGAAGACAAGGTCGGAAAGCTGCGCGAGCGTCGAGTCGCTCCGGCGCGTAAAGGAGATGATCTTCTGTCCGTGCTGCCTGGCGTGGCGCACGTCGTTGAGGACCGGCTCGGTCTCGCCGCTCTGGCTGACGGCGAACATAATTGCGCTCTCGTCCGCGTCCGCGCTCTGATGTGCCTCCTGAAAGATCATGTAGTCGTAAAAATGCACGTTGCTGAAGGCCATAAAGCCGCAGATCGACATGCGCTGGACGATATAGGCCCCGACGATGTTGGAAAAGCCCTCGCCGGTCGTAAAGATCTTCCCGCGCCTGCGCTCGTGCAGCAGCGCGCAGAAGCGGCTGATGAGGTCCGCGGAATAGTTGTCGATCAGGCACAGGAGCGTCTCCTCCGTCGGCTTTTCGGAGGCGGCGAGCTGGCGGCTGAGATGGTAGTAGAGCTCGCTGTAGCCATCGAAGCCCAGCCGCTTGCACATCTTCACGATGCTCGCCGTGGACAGATAGTTCTCCGCAGCGATCTGCTGGATGCCCACGCGCTTCTCGCCGCGCTCGATGTGCGCCGTGATGCTGGTGATCACCTTCCGCTCATCCTCCGACAGCAGATTCGTCAACAGAAAATAATTGTCGCCCATAAAAACTCCTCCTCCACAGCCCCAACCAGATCCAACTCCCTACATTATAAAATAAGTCGCTCATATGTCAAGAAATCTGTGCGGAGAACCCGCCCCGCCTCAACACGCAGCCCCGCAGACCCGCACTGACATAAAAAGCACCGGAAAGAGCATCCTCAATCCCCCCTCCGGTGCCTCTGAAAGATTTCCCCCTCAAACATTCTCACAAACTGTGATTGTCACTGCCGCCTCTTTACTTCTCATGCTCCTTCGCTTCTGCGATATTTCTGAAATGGCGGTCTTCCAGGATCTCGTTGGCAGCCGTTTTGTCGATGATCGCCTTTACCAGCAGATCCAGCTCCGAGCGTTCGGTATAGTCGGCCGGGGCGTAATACCGGATCCGTTTATCATGCATCATTTTATATACCTTCTTCTTGTTCTGCGTGGCGGGGTCGTACACGCCGATGGAATGCCCGCCGTACGTGTTGACAAGCTTCATGCAGGGGATATCCGTATCGCTGTCCCCGATATATACCATATTCCGGAACGGGACACGGATCTCCTCCGGTGAAAAATACGCATTCACGCCGGGATCGTTGATGTCCAGGACCCCCTTTTCGATCCGGAACAGGAACTGGGTCTTGCTTGTGTAGTTGATGACCTGCGCAGGCCATTTTGCCACGCCGCGGTCATTGAAGTAGAAGGAACTGGCGTATATTTTTTCAAATGCGCCGGCCCGGGCCATTTTTGTCCCCTCGATCATTTCCTTGAGTCCCGACGAAATGATGTAGTGCTCGACGATCACGTTTCGTGTTTTTCCATACGCCCGGATCCGCTCGAACCAGTCCTCCACGCCGTCAAACAGCTTCACCCTTGCCCCATATTCGGCGAGCTTCTCCTTGTTGAATACCATCCGGCCTTCGGATTCCTGCACCATCTTCCACATGTAGGCAAGATTGTTGTCCATATCGTTCGCCTTTGCCAGATCGTTTGACTCATCCCAAAACTTCTGGACATCATATCCAACCGACTGGATATACCCCTGCGCCTGCATGTCGTCCGGGGAAAGCGTTTTGTCAAAATCATAGCAGATCGCTAAAACCGGCCTGTCTTCCTTCCGTTTCCGGTCATAATTCATAGTCTGTCCCTCCGTTTTAAGACTCTGAACTCTATTATAATCGCCGCAGAACGGGATTCCAAGTTTTTCTTTCAAAAAAGGATCATACCATCTTTCGCCCTGCGATCAAACAATGGAATTCCCGCCGCGAATTGGCATTCATAATGGGCGCGGAGGCGGAAAAACTACGAGTGAAGGAAATCGAGAGATGATTTCCCGAAAACAAACAAGGAGATGCAACAACATGACGAACCGTAATTCTTCCAACATCAACGTCCCGGAAGCCCGCGACGCAATGGACAAGTTCAAGATGGAAGCCGCCTCTGAAGTCGGCGTCAACCTCAAGAACGGCTACAACGGCGACCTGACCTCCCGCGAAGCCGGCTCCGTCGGCGGCCAGATGGTCAAGAAAATGATCGAGTCCTACGAGCGGAACATGAAGTGAGTCTTTTCCTTCGGCACGCCGGAGGCGAAGACGGGGAGCTGCCGCAGGGCGGCAGCTCCTCTGACTTCCTGTTACATCGCAAAAGCCCCGCGTTCCAGCCGGAACGCGGGGCTGCGCTTATGCGTTTTCTTCGATCACATCCGCTCCGGCGCGGAGAAGCCGAGCAGGTCGATGCACGTTTCCAGAACGCCGCGCGTCAGATCGATCAGCGCTGCGTAGCTGGCCTGCCGGGCCGGATCCGGCTCGGTGAGGATCTTCACGTCGTGGTAGAACTTGTTCGCCGCCGTCGCCAGCTCGTAGATATACGCGCAGATCGTGTTCGGCGCGGAATCGCGGTACGCGGACCACAGCGCGTCCGCCATCCGGCTGAGCACCAGCATGAGCTGCTTCTGCTCCGCGCTGCAGGCGCTCAGCAGCTGCGCGGGCGAGACGGGCTTGCCGTATTTGGCCAGGATCGACTTGATCCGCACGATGGTGTAGAGGATATAGGGCCCCGTATTGCCCTCGAACGAGGAGAACCGGTCGAGGTCGAACACGTAATCCTTCGTCGGCATGTTGCTCAGATCGCCGTATTTGAGCGCGGCCATCGCGATGCACTTCGCCGTCTGCGGCAGCTCGTCGTCGGAGACGGTCTGGTTTTCCTTGATCTTGCTCGTGACGTAGTCTGTCACGTCCGCGATCAGCGTCTCCAGCCGCATCACGCCGCCCGCGCGGGTCTTGAAGGGCTTGCCGTCCTTGCCGTTCATCGTGCCGAAGCCGATGTGCCCAAGTTCCGTCTCCGGCCCGACGAGACCGGCCTTCTTCGCCACGCGGAAGATCTGCTCAAAGTGCAGATTCTGCCGCTTGTCAGTCAGATACATGTATTTCTTCGGGTGATAATCCTGCTCGCGCTGGACGATCGTGGCCAGGTCCGTCGTGGCGTAGAGCGTCGCGCCGTCGGACTTGACCAGGATGCACGGCGGGACCTCCTTCACGTCCGTCTCCTCCTGCACCGGCACGACCAGCGCGCCCTCGGATTCCACGCACAAGCCCTTTGCCTTCACGGTCTCGAGCATCTGCGGGATATACTTCTGCGCGTCGCTCTCGCCGAGCCAGACGTCAAAGCTGACGCCGAGATTATCATAGTTGCGCTTCAGATCTTCGACGGAGACACGCAGGATGTGCTGCCACAGCGCGCGCTCGCCGCGCTCGCCGTGCTGCAGGCGGAAGGTCTCCTCGTGTGCGCGGGCGGCGAAGGCTTCGTCCTCCTTGCTCCGTGCGCTGGCGGCGGGGTAGATGCGCTCGAGCTCCGAGATCGTGAACGGCGCTTCGGCGGGATACTCGCCGGTAAAGTCCGGGTCAAAGTAGGGAAGACCCGGCTTTTCATCCTGCAGCTGCGCCATGATGAGGCCCATCTGCAATCCCCAGTCGCCCAGGTGGATATCGCCGATCACATGGTTGCCGAAGAAGCGGTAGATCCGCTTGAGCGATTCGCCGATGATGGCGCTGCGCAGATGGCCGACGTGCAGGGGCTTTGCCACGTTCGGCCCGCCGTAGTCCAGCACGATCGTGCAGGCGTCCGGATCGTTCTGCACGCCGTAGTGCGCGTCCGCATCCATGCCGCGCAGATAGGCGGCCAGATACTCATCCGAGATCTTCAGATTCAAAAAGCCCGGCATCACGGCCTCGGCGCTGGCAAACATCTCGTTTTCGCCCAGCGCTTCGAGCACGGCGTTCGCGATCTGGATCGGCGCCTTGTGGTATTTCTTCGCCGCGGCCAGCGCGCCGTTGCACTGATATTCGCACAGGTCCGGCCGGTTGGAGAGCGTGGCCCGGCCATAGGCGGCGTCGAACCCGGCCTTCTCAAACGCGCCGGACAGCTGCTCAGAGATCAGATCGATCAGAAATTTCATGTGTTTCACCCTTCGTCATGTCATAAGTTTCACTATTATAGCAGAAAAGTCCGGGAATGTACAGAGACACCCTCTAAAAAACAGTCGTACGCTCAATGCCGCCATGCAGAACCCCGTGAGATCTGCGATCAGCGCCGCCGGGACAGCGTAGCGCGTCCCGCGCACGCCTGCGGCGCCAAAGTAGACGCTGATGGTATAAAACGTTGTCTCCGACGAGCCGAGCATGACCGCGGCTGTCCGCCCGATCAGCGAATCCACGCCGTAGCGCTGCATCAGCTCCGTCCCCACGGCGAGCGCCGCGCTGCCGCTGAGCGGGCGGATGAGCACCAGCGGCGCAAGCTCCGGCGGGATGCCGAGCACGCGGAACACCGGCGCGGCCAGCGGCGTCAGCCAGTCGAAAAACCCGCTTTCCCGCAGCATCGTGACCGCCGTCAGCATCAGAACGAGCGACGGCGCGAGCGTCGCCAGCAGCCGCAGCCCGTCCTGCGCCCCGGCCAGAAGATCCCCGTACACATCCCGCTTCCGCCGCAGCCCCGCCGCGCCCGCGGTCAGCAGCAGCCCGGGCAGGAGCAGCTCCGTCAGGTTTTCCAGCATCGCTTCAGCCCCCGTGCCGCCAGGATCCCTGCCGCGACGGAGCAGGCCGACGCCAGCCACACCGCCGGGAGGATGTCGAACGCGTGCGCCGCGCCGAGCCTTGCGCGCACGGCGGCAACGGTCGACGGGATGAGCTGCAGGGAAGCCGTGTTCATCACGACCAGCAGACACATCTCGTCCGACGCATGGGCCGCGCCGGACAGCGCCTGCATCCGCTGCGCCGCGCGCACGCCGAGCGGCGTCGCCGCGTTGCCGAGCCCCAGCAGATTCGCGGCCAGATTGCCGCACAGGCTCGAAAAGCCCTCTTCATCCGCCGCGCACGCCGGGAACAGCCGCCGCAGCCCCGGCCGCAGCACCCGGCACAGCCGCACGGTCAGTCCCGTCTGCTCCATGGCCCGCGCCAGCGCCGACCAAAGGCAGATGGGCCCTGCCAGCGACAGCGTCAGCTCGATCCCTGCCGCCGCGCCCGCCAGCGCCGCCTGACTGGAAGAAAACGGTTGACCAGAACACAAATCAGCCAACACAGACAGGAGGATCAGACCAAACCAAAGAAAGTTCAACAACATGTTTGAAACTCCGTTAAGAAAAAATAAGTTTGTTCAAAATTTGTACATAATTGGATGGTAGAATAGGGATGGCTTGAGGGGGCAGCGGATGTCCATGCAGCATCCGTTGCTGGCCTGGCTCCAGTGCATGAAGAAAAGAAATTAGGGGGTTGTATTCAATGAAATCAACAGGCATCGTCAGAAAGGTCGACGAGCTCGGCAGAATCGTTCTGCCCATCGAGCTGCGCCGCACGCTGGACATCGCGGAGAAGGACGCTATCGAAATCTATGTCGACGGCGAGTCCATTATTCTCAAGAAGTACGAGCCGACCTGCATCTTCTGCGGTGACGGCCGGAACGTCGAGAACTACCGCGGCAAGAACATCTGCGCCAACTGCATGAAGGAGCTGCGCGCAGGCAAATAAGATCCATGCAAAAAATCCCGCTGCCTGACCGACGGCGGGATTTTTGCCGCAAAAGCAAGAGCACAGGCGTCTGCAGAATAGAGACTTCATGCGGGCCGCTGCTCTATTAAACTTTTTTTAATCGGGAGATAGTAACAATGGCATACGATCATGGCGCGTTTCGCGTACGAAATCTAGACGATGCAATTGCGTTTTACACGGGAAAACTTGGTTTTCGGTTTCTTTTTGACGGAAAAAATGAGAAAGCCGCAGAAAGATACGCTTTCCTTGATCACAACGGTGCCCGGCTGGAGCTGATCGAGACAGAGCATGAGACGTATCGGCCATCGATGCCGGAGCCCCCGTTCTGTCCGCATCTGTGCTTTGAGGCGGAGAATATGGACAGCGTCCTGAAGATGCTGCGGGAAAATGAGCTGACGATCCTTGACGGCCCGAATGAAATCCCGAACTCAGAGCAATGGATCTATTTTGCCGACCCGGATATGAATGTGCTGGAATATATCGTCTGGCTGGATAAAAAGCGGGAGTGAAACAGGTTTCCTGTCTGACGGAGAAAAAAGACGCGCCTGTATGCTGCAAAGCATACAGGCGCGTTTTCAGTTTGGTTCAGCCCTTTAAGATCGCGTCATACAGCTGATTTTTCGCAAAGCCGGTCAGCTTGGCGACCTGCCTGACGGCGTCCTTGGTCGAGAGCCCTTCGTCCATCCGCGCGCGGACAAGCGCGAGCGCGCCTTCAAACGTACAGCCCTCCTCCGCCGGCTCCTCCGCGCCGGCCACGACGAGCACGAACTCGCCCCGGGGCGGATTCTCCGCGTAATAGGCCGCGGCCTCGCCCAGCGTCGTACGACGGACCTCCTCGTGGAGCTTCGTCAGCTCCCGGCACAGGGAAATTTTTCTTTTCGCGCCGAACGCCGCGGAAAGATCCTGCAGCGTGGCCAGCAGCTTGTGCGGCGCCTCGTAGAAGATCATCGTCCGCGTCTCGTCCTTCAAGCCCGTCAGGTGCTCCTGACGGCTTTTTTTGTTGACGGACAGAAAGCCCTCGAACGTGAACCGGCCCGTCGGCAGCCCGGAGATGCTCAGCGCCGTCACCAGCGCGCACGGGCCGGGGATGGCGCAGACCGTCACGCCGTGCTCCGCGCACAGCCGCACGAGATCCTCGCCCGGGTCGGAGATCGCGGGGGAGCCCGCGTCCGTCACCAGCGCGCACGTCTCGCCCGCGAGCAGGCGCGCAAGGATCTTTTCGCCGCTTTCCGCCTTGTTGTGCTCATGGTAGCTCACAAGGCTCTTTTTCAGCTCCAGATGGTTCAGGAGCTTCAGACTCACGCGGGTATCCTCCGCCGCGATGAAATCCGCCTCCGCCAGCGTCTGGCGGCAGCGGGGGGAGATGTCGCTGAGATTGCCGATGGGCGTCGGCACAAGATATAACATGCCAGCCATGTCCGTTTCACTCCTGTCGGTGGTAAATGCGTCTGCACGCGGCAGACTCGCTGCCGTCCGGCCCGTAGAGGACCAGCTCCGGCTCGATCTGCAGCCCCGGCTTTCCGCCGAGCCGCGCCTCGAGCAGCACGAGGCTGACGGCGCTCGCCGCGCTGTGGCGGACGAATCGGAGCCGCTTCGGCTCCAGCCGCGCCGCGCGCAGAAAAACCATCAGGTCGGCCAGCCGCTCCGGCTTGTGGACCAGATACAGCCGCCCGCCCCAGCGCAGCGCCCGCGCCGCCGCGGCGCACAGCGCGTCGAGCGGGCAGCAGAGCTCGCTGCGCGCGAGCGAAAGGCTGTCTTCCTTCCGCAGCCGCCCGCTGCCCGGCGGATAATACGGCGGATTGGAGACGGCAAAATCAAAGCTTCCGGCCGGGATCTGCGCGTGTGCCTGCCGAAGATCTCCGCAGACGACCGAAAACCGGTCTGCAAGACCGTTCCGCCGCGCGTTTTCCTCCGCCTGCCGCGCCGCCTCCGGCTGGATCTCGATGCCGCAGACACTTCCGGCCGCGCCGCTTCCCAGCAGCAGAAGCCCCAGCGTCCCGCAGCCGCAGCCAAGATCCAGCCCGCGCCCGCCGGCATCCCGGCAGAAATCCGCCAGCACCATCGAGTCGGTGCTGACGCGGAACTGCGCGTCTGGGATCGTCATGCGGATGCGGCCGAATAAAACCTCTTCCATATGGGCTCCAATCAAAAAGACAGGGGGTGCTGCGTGCAGCACCCCCTTGTGTTTATGTGCTTAACCCTCAGAGATCGCGTCGTTGGGGCATTCCGCAGCGCAGGTACCGCAGTCCACGCACTGATCGGCGTCGATGACGTACTTGCCGTCGCCCTCGCTGATGCAGCCGATAGGACAGACGTCAGCGCAAGTGCCGCACATTACACAGTTGTCATTGATCACATGTGCCATTTGAAAGCACCTCCATTTTCAAGGTAGCTTCATTCTATCATACTTTCCCGAAAATGCAATGAAAAATGTGTAAATAAATCGAACCGTCCGCTTTTTTTCGCCTGCGTCGTATAAACCGCCGCCTGCGCGTCGAGACTTCAGGCAAAGGAGGCGGTTTTATTGAGAAAACCGGGCTATTCTGCGGCCCTCAGCTGCGTGCTCGTCCGCGCGGAATCCGCCGCGCGGGAGCTTGGCAGCGGCGTGACCGGCACGGAGCATCTGCTGCTCGCCCTGGCGCAGGAGAAGATCTCCTCCGTCGGGAAGATCCTCATCTGCCAGGGGGCGGAGGGCAGGCTCCTGCGCTGCATGCTGCTGACGCAGCCGCGCCCGGCCCGGCGTTCGGGCCGACCGGGATTGTCCGGCGCAGCGTCCCGCGCGCTCGATGCCGCACGGCGCGAGGCCGCGCGCCTCGGCGCGGCTCTGTGCCAGCCGGAGCATCTGCTGCTGGCGCTGACGCGGGATGAGGGCTACGCGGCCGCCCGCGTGCTGCTGACGCTCGGCGTGGACCTCAACTGCGTCTTTTCAGAAACGTATGACCGCCTGCGCATCCAGAATGCCGCGCGGGCGGCGGGAGGACAATCGGAATTGAAGCTTTTGGAACTCTACTGTGAAAACATGCTCGACCGCGCCGCCCAGACGGACCCGGTCGTCGGCCGTGAGGCGGAGCTTGCGCAGCTCATGCAGGTGCTCAGCCGCCGCGGCAAAAACAACCCCGCGCTCATCGGCGAGCCCGGCGTCGGCAAGACCGCCGTCGTCGAGGCGCTGGCCCAGCGGCTGGCCTGCGGCGACGTGCCGCAGGCGCTGCGCGGCAAAAAGCTCTACTGCCTCAACATGGCGAACCTGCTCGCCGGGACAAAATACCGCGGCGAATTTGAAGAGCGCGTGCGCGATATTCTGCAGGAGATCCGCCGCTGCGGCAACGTCATTCTCTTCGTCGACGAGATGCACACCATCGTCGGCGCGGGCAGCGCCGAGGGCGCGATCGACGCAGCGAACCTGCTCAAGCCCGCGCTCGGCAGGGGAGAGCTGCAGATGATCGGCGCGACGACGCTGGAGGAATACCGCAAATTCATCGAGAAGGACGCCGCGCTCGAGCGGCGCTTCCGTCCCGTGACGGTCCGCGAGCCGGACCGCGAGACCGCCTGCCGGATGCTGCAGGCTCTGCGCCCCGGCCTCGAGGCCCATCACCGCATCCGCATCACGCAGGAGGCCATCGAGGCCGCCGTCGACTTCTCCACCCGTTACCTGACCGACCGCTTCCTGCCCGACAAGGCCATCGACCTGCTTGACGAGGGCGCGGCCCACGTCTGGCTCGGCGGGTCGGAGCCGCCCGAGGATACCGAGCGCCGCCAGCGGCTCGAGCAGCAGCTCGAGCAGGCTGTGTCGGATGCCCAGTACGAAAAAGCCGCCGCCCTGCGCGACGAGCTGCGCACGCTCGTGCGCGGCCAGCTGGCCGCCCGCCGCGCGCAGCACACCGTGAGCCTGACCAAGCAGGATATCGCCGCCATCGTCGCCGAACGCACCGGCATCCCCGTTGGCCGCCTGCGCCAGTCGGACCGCGAGCGGCTGCTCTCGCTGCGCGAGACGCTCTCGGCGCGCGTCATCGGCCAGCAGGCCGCCGTCGACGCCGTCTGCACGGCCGTGCTGCGCGGCCGGACCGGCCTGGCCGACGCTGCGCGCCCCGCCGCGTCCTTTTTGCTGATCGGCCCGACGGGCGTCGGGAAGACGGAATTATGTAAACAGCTCGCGCAGGTCGTCTACGGCAGCCCGGACGCGCTCATCCGGGTGGATATGTCGGAGTATATGGAACCGTCGAGCGTCTCGCGCCTGCTCGGCGCGCCGCCGGGCTACGTCGGCTACGACGCGGGCGGCACGCTCACGGAGAAGGTCCGCCGCCGCCCCTACTGCGTCCTGCTCTTTGATGAGCTGGAAAAGGCCCACCGCGACGTGACAGGCATCCTGCTGCAGCTGCTCGGCGACGGCATCCTGACCGACAGCCTTGGCCGCACGGTCAGCTTCAAAAACGCCATCGTCGTCATGACCTCGAACCTGACCGGCACGCAGACCGGCAAACCCGGCCTCGGCTTCACGCCGGACTGCGAGGATGTGCGCGCGCAGACCGTCCTGCGCGAGGCGTTTTCGCCGGAATTTCTCGGCCGCATCGACTGCGTGACGACCTTCCGGCCGCTCACCGCGGCGGATCTCGGCGCGATCGCCCGCCTGCAGCTGCGCCGGCTTGCCGAACGCCTGCAGAAGCAGAACGTCACGCTGACCGCCGCGCCGGACCTGCCGGAGCGCCTCGGCACGCTCTGCGCGCACGACCCCGGCGGGGCCAGAAGCCTGCGCCGCAGGCTCCAGACCCTCGTGGAGGGCCCGGCAGCCGAGCTTCTGCTGCGCGACCCGTCCGTGCGCGCGCTGCGCGTGCGCTGGGAGCAGGGGACCGCCGTGGTGGAAGCGGGATCGGCCTGATTTTAAAACAAACGTTCAAAAATTCGGAATTTGACGGTTTTTCACGAAAAATGGCAGACATTCCCCGAAAAATTTTTTCAAAAAAGGGTTGCAATTTATGTAAACAGAACGTATTATATTACTGAAGTGGAGCGAAGTGGAGCAAAATTTCAGTAAAGTGGAGCGAAAGGAGGCGCGAAGGGATGTTCGGGAAGTACAAGCACACCGTCGACGAAAAGGGACGTCTGTTCGTGCCGTCCAAGCTGCGCGAGGAACTTGGCAACACCTTCTATGTGACACTGGGCCTGGACCACTGCCTCTCCGTCTATACGGAGTCCGGCTGGCAGGCGATTCTCGATAAATACAACGCGCTGCCGATCGTTCAGGCGCGGAAGATGCGTTTCCTGTTTGCCAATGCCGCCAAATGCGAGCCCGATAAGCAGGGCCGCTTCCTGATCCCGGCGGAGCTGCGCCAGTACGCGGGCCTTTCCAATGAAGTCACCTTCATCGGCCAGGGCGGCCACGCGGAGATCTGGGACAGCGCGGCATATGACGAGCTGGAGCGTCAGACGCTGACCCCGGAGAATCTGGCGGCTGTCATGGAGGAACTGGGCTTCTGATGGAGTTTGCACATCAATCGGTGCTTTTGAACGAGTGCATCGACGCGCTGGCGATCAAACCCGACGGGATCTACCTCGACGGGACGCTGGGCGGCGCGGGCCACTCGCTGCAGATCTGCCGGAACCTCACCACCGGCAGGCTCATCGGCGTCGACCGTGATCTGGTCGCGCTGGAGGCCGCAAAGAAGCGGCTGTACCGGCACGCGAAAAAAGTGACGCTGGTACACGATAATTTTGAAAACGTCGGCGCGATCCTCACCGCGCTTGGCCTCGACCGGATCGACGGGATGCTGTTCGATCTGGGCGTTTCGTCTCCGCAGCTCGACGACGCGGAGCGCGGCTTTTCCTACATGGCCGACGCGCCGCTCGACATGCGCATGGACCGCGAGCAGTCGCTGACCGCCTATGAGATCGTCAACAACTGGCCGCGCGAAGAACTCAAATCCATCCTCTACGAATACGGCGAGGAGCGCTACGCCCCGCAGATCGCCGCCGCCATCGAGCGCGTGCGGACCGACCGCCCCATCGAGACGACGCTCGAGCTCGTCGATATCATCCGCTCGGCCATGCCGGCCAGCGCCCTCCGGGAAAAGCAGCATCCGGCCAAGCGCAGCTTCCAGGCCATCCGCATCGCCGTCAACGATGAGCTCGGCGCTGTCCGCCAGGGCATGGAGGCCGCGATCGACCATCTGAAGCCCGGCGGCCGTCTCGCCGTCATCACCTTCCATTCGCTCGAAGACCGCATCGTCAAAAATGTCTTCCAGGACGCGGCCAAGGGCTGTACCTGCCCGCCGTCGTTCCCGGTCTGTGTCTGCGGCCGCAAGCCGAAGATCCGGATCCTGACGAAAAAACCCATCATCGCCACGCGCGAGGAGGTCGAGGAAAACCCACGTTCGCGCAGCGCAAAGCTCCGCGTCGCAGAGCGCGTGTGAGTCTGAAAGGAGTCCGCTGCCATGGCGCAGTCCAATAGAAAATTCTATAGAGACAACGGCGCCGCAGCCTACGACGTTTACGCCTGGAACGATCAGGCCGCCCGACAGTACGAAGACGGCCGGGCCTATGAGCGGTCCCGGCAATATGAGCTCCCCGAGGAGCAGGTCCGCGAGCAGCCCTATCGCCGCGTCAAGTCCCGCACGGCCATCGCGCCCTTCACGCTCGTCGGCATGCTGACCGTCGCCTGTCTGATGATCCTCGTGATCTTCGGCTACGTGCAGCTGTTTGAAGCCAGCAGCAGCGTCTCGAAGCTCGAAAACCAGCTCGCCAACCTCAAGGAGCAGCAGCTGATGCTGCAGAGCAAATATGACGCCAAGATCGACCTTGCCGCGGCCGAGGCACACGCGGCTGAGATCGGCCTGACCAAATGCCAGCCGGAGCAGATCGTCTACGTGAGCTTTTCCGGCACCGACCAGGCGGAGATCTATACCCAGCAGCGCACCAGCGTCTTCGGCGAGATCCTCGACGCCATGCAGCAGAGCATCTTCGGCCTCATCGAGTATCTCCACCCCACAGCCTGAACCGCATATTTGACTCCCACAGCAGCATAAGCTTGGACAGAACCTCCCAGTTGGAAATCCGGCCGAACAGGGGCGGTCTTTGCAGACCGCCCCTTTTTTAAGCAGAAAGGCAGTTTCATGGCAAGAAAAATCATCCGCCTGCCGCGCACCAAGGAGCAGAAGCAGGCAAACAGGGAGCAGAACCAGCGGGCAAACCGCACCATCCTCCGCCGCACGCTGGTCCTGATGGTCCTGTGCGGCATCGTTGCGTTCGTTCCGCTCATCGGCACGCTCTACCATCTCATGATCACCGAGCATGACTATTACAACGAGAAGGCCATCAAAAACCAGACGCGCTCGACGAACCTCACCGCCACGCGCGGCGTGATCTACGACGCAAATATGAACGTGCTGGCCTCGTCGTCGACGGTCGAGACGGTCTTCATCGACCCCAACGAGATCGCCGAGCAGATGAAGCAGCCGGAAAACAGCAACCTGCTCGACCAGATCGCCCGCGGCCTCGGCGAGATCCTCGACGTCGAGCCCAGCTTCGTCTATGAGCAGGCCGCCGACAAGCAGTACCGCTATAAGGTCATCAAGCGCAAAATTTCCGAGGAGCTGGCCGACGAGGTCCGCGCTTTCATCAGCGAAAACAGCATCACCGGCGTGTATCTTGAGACCGACCTCAAGCGCTACTATCCCAATTCCTCCCTTGCCGCGCAGGCGCTCGGCTTCGTCTCGAGCGACAACAACGGCTCTGAGGGTCTCGAGGCCTACTACAACGAAGAACTCTCCGGCACCGCCGGCAAGGTCGTCACCTCCAAGGGCAACTACGGCTCCGAGATGCTCTATACATATGAGAAGTACTACGACGCGTCCGACGGCAGCAGCCTCATCACCACCATCGACTCGACCGTCCAGGCCTACGTCGAGAAAAACCTGCAGAACGCCATCGATAAGTACGACATCAAAAACGGCGCGTTCTGCATCGTCATGGACGTCAACACGGGCGAGATCAAGGCCATGGCCACGCTCGGCTCCTACGACCCCAACAACTATCTGGAGATCTACGACGACACGACCGCCCTTCTGCTCGAAAACGAGCGGGCGGCGGCCCTCGCCCTGCCTGAGGCCTCTGCAGCCTACGAGGCCGCGATCGAGACCTACAAGCAGGACGTCGCGGCGGCCCGCATGGCGCAGTGGCGCAACCGCTGCGTGTCCGACGGCTATGAGCCCGGCTCGACCTTCAAGCTCATCACGCTGGCCTCCGCGCTCGATTCCGGCGCCGTCACGCTGAACGACTCGTTCTACTGCGGCGGCCAGGAAAAGTTCACCGGCCGTGAGCAGATCCTGAACTGCTGGAAATCCGCCGGTCACGGCGCGCAGACGACCGCCCAGGCCCTCGGCAACTCCTGCAACATCGCCTTCGGCCACATCGGCCTGCGCATGGGCGGCGACACGTTCTACGATTATCTCAAGAGCTTCGGCATCATGGAAAAGACCGGTGTCGACCTGCCCGGCGAGGCCAGCGGCCTGTTCTACGAGCGCAAATACCTCAACGACCCGGCAAACTACGGCACATCCTACCTCATCACCTCCTCCTTCGGCCAGAGCTTCCGCATCACGCCCATGCAGCTCGTGCGCGCCGTGGCCGCGATCGTCAACGGCGGCTACGTGCTCGAGCCCTATATCGTGAGCGAGGTCGTGGACGCGGACGGAAATACCGTAGAGAAAAATGAAAAGACCGTCCTGCGGCAGGTCATCAGCCAGCAGACCTCCGAGACGATGCGCACGCTCATGGAGCAGGTCGTCACCGAGGGCACGGCCTCCGCGGCCCGGACGCCCGGCTACCGCGTCGGCGGCAAGACCGGCACGTCCGAAAAGCTCGACGAATACGACGAGAACGGCCAGCAGGTCAAGGACAAGATCGTCTCCTTCGTCGGCGTTGCGCCGATCGACGACCCGAAATACGTCGTCCTTGTCGCGCTCGATACCCCGGCCTATTCGGAAAACAGTGAAAAATACACCGTCCACGGCATGTATATCTCCGGCGGCCTGATGGCCGCGCCGACCGTGCGCGATATCTTCCTCGACATCCTCCCGTACCTCGGCGTCGAGCCGGACTACGGCTCTGAGGATATCCGCGGCGTCAACTTTACCGTCCCCGACGTCATCGGCATGGACGAGACAGAGGCGGGCGAGCTGCTCGCCGAGAAGACCATCACCTACCGCGTGGTCGGCACCGGCTCCGTCGTGACCGACCAGCTTCCCGTCGCAGGCAGCCAGGTGCCCGGCAATTCGCAGATCATCCTCTACATGGGCGCGGAGAAGCAGGCGACGCGCGTCGAGGTCCCGGATTTCATCGGCTGCTCCGTCGCGGACGTCAACTACCTGGCCTCGAATGCGGGCCTCTACGTCCAGGCCAAGGGCACGGACCGCACCGACGTCTATGTCCTCGCAGCCTACCAGGATATCGATCCCGGCACAGAGGTTGACAGAGGTACTACAATTACGGTAGAATTCTCTTCCACGGGCGCATCCGACTAAGGAGGACACTATGAAACTCAAAGAACTGCTGCACGGCCTTGACGTGCTGGAGCTGCACGCGGACGAAGATCTGGACATCACCGGCGTCCAGTACGATTCCCGGCAGGCCACGTCCGGTGATCTGTTCGTCGCGATCTCCGGCTTCCAGACCGACGGCCACAGGTATATCCCCAAAGCCATGGAAAACGGCGCAGTCTGCGTCGTCTGCGAAAAAAAGCCGGAAACGGACATTGCCTATGTGCTGGTCCCCGACGCGCGCGCGGCGCTGGCCGCGCTCGGCGCGAACTGGTTCGGCCATCCGTCGGACAGCATGTGCATGATCGGCATCACCGGCACGAACGGCAAGACCACGAGCACGTATCTGCTCAAGCACGTGCTCGAAAAGACCCTCGGCGCGAAGGTCGGCCTCATCGGCACCATCCAGAACATGATCGGCGATGAGATCCTGCACACCGAGCGCACGACGCCCGAATCCTTCGAGCTGCAGAAGCTGTTCGCCGAGATGAAGGCCGCGGGCTGCACGCACGTCATCATGGAGGTCTCGTCCCACGCGCTGGTCCTGCACCGCGCGGACCAGATCGCCTTCCGCGTCGGCGTGTTCACGAACCTCACCGAGGACCACCTCGACTTCCACAAGACCATGGACGCCTACTGCGACGCCAAGGCCATGCTCTTTACCCGCTGCCGGACCGGCGTCGTCAATGTGGACGATGCCTACGCCGGCCGCATCCTGGCGCAGGCCTCCTGCCGCTGCCTGACCTACTCTGCGCAGCAGCCGGCAAGCCTTCGCGCAAAGCACCTGCAGCTGCTGTCTGACCGCGTGGAGTTTGACGCGGAATACGAAGGGCAGACGCAGCCGGTCACGCTCGGCATCCCCGGCATTTTCAGCGTTTATAACGCCCTCGGCGTCATCGGCGCGGCGCTCGCGCTGGAGATCCCGCTGCCCGCCATTGCCGACGCTCTGCGGACCGCGCAGAGCGTCAAGGGCAGGGTAGAGGTCGTCCCCACGCCGGAAAAGGACTATACCGTCCTCATTGACTACTCCCACACCCCGGACAGCCTCGAAAATATCTTAAAAGCCGTGCGCGGCTTCTGCCGCGGCCGCGTGATCGCGGTCTTCGGCTGCGGCGGCGACCGCGACCCGTTCAAGCGCCCCGTCATGGGCAGAATCGCGGCGCAGCTCGCCGACCTCAGCATCGTCACCTCGGATAATCCCCGCACAGAAGACCCCTATAAGATCCTCCGGCAGATCCTGGCCGGGATGCAGGAAGCCGAGACGCCCTACGAAGTCATCGAGACCCGCGAGGCCGCCATCTTCCGCGCCATGGATCTGGCCCGGAAGGACGATATCATCGTCCTCTGCGGCAAGGGCCACGAGACCTATCAGGAGATCGGACACGAAAAACGCCATCTGGACGAGCGCGAGGTCGTCCGTGCGTATCTGGAGAGGGAAAGATGAAAGAACTGACACTCAGGAAAATCGCAGAGGCCTGCCACGGGACTGTCGCACCGGAGGCAGAGACCATTACCGTCACCGGCGTCCAGTCCGACTCCCGCCGAGTCCGGCCCGGCGACCTCTTTGTCGCCATCAAGGGCGAGAAGGCCGACGGCCATGACTTTGTCGCCATGGCCGCGAGCCTCGGCGCGAAGGCCGCGCTGGTCGCAAGACCCGTGGAAGCGCCGATCCCCACCATCCTCGTCGCCGACACCATCCGCGCCTACGGTGATCTGGCGGCAGCCTACCGTGAGCACGCCGGCATCACCGTCATCGGCATCACCGGCAGCGTCGGCAAGACGACGACCAAGGAAATGACGGCCTGCCTGCTCGCGCGCAGCTTCCATACCGCCCGCACCGAGGGCAACCACAACAATAACCTCGGCCTTCCCATGACCATTCTCGACATGCCGGACGACACCGAGGTCGCCGTGCTCGAAATGGGCATGAACCACTTCGGCGAGATGGCCTACCTGACCTCCATCGCGCGGCCGGATATCGCCATCATCACCAACATCGGCACCATGCACATCGAGCACCTGGGCTCCCGCGAGGGCATCCTGCAGGCCAAGCTCGAGATCTTCCGCGGCGTGCCGAAAAACGGCGTCGGCGTCTTCAACGGTGACGAGCCCCTGCTGTGGAACGTCCGTGCGGACGGCGGCCACAAAAAATACTACTTCGGCATCGAAAATCACGCCTGCGACGTGCTGGCTACGGACATTCAGGAGCTGGAAGACGGCATGCGCTTTGTCGTCAGCGGCTTCGGCCACCGCTTTGAGCTGTTTGTCCCCGTGCTCGGCCGCCATACGGTCTATAACGCGCTGGCCGCTGTCACGGCTGCGCTCCTGCTCAAGATCCCGCCCGAGACCATCCAGGCGCAGATCTCCGGCTTCCAGAATACCGGCATGCGCCAGAAGATCTACGAGCGCGACGGCTTCACCATCATCGAGGACTGCTACAACGCCGGTCCCGAGTCGACCGAGGCCGCGCTCGATATCCTCGCCGGTTTCCGCGCGCGGGCCAAGGGCCGCTGCATCGCCGTCCTCGGCGATATGCTCGAGCTCGGCAACCGCTCGGCTGCGGAGCATTACCGCATCGGCCGCATCGCCGCGGCGAAGGTCGACATGCTCTACACCTACGGCACGAATTCCGAGCGCATGGTCTCCGGCGCGATCACCGGCGGCATGAAGCAGAAATTCGTCGAGCATTTCGACACGCACGAGGATCTGGCGCACATGCTCAAGATGCGTGCCCGGCCCGGCGACGTGATCTTGTTCAAGGGCAGCCGCGGCATGCGGATGGAAAAGGCCCTGTCGCTGTTTTTGAAGGAAGAAGAGTCGTAACTGCACGGCCTGTAGTTTACAAGAGAGAGTCTCGGAGGGATCCAGAATGGATGCAATGTTTTTTATTGTTCTCGGCGCGACGCTGGTCTCGTTTTTGCTGACGCTTGCGTTCGGCCGTTTCGTTATCCCCATGCTGCGCGCGCTGCACGCGGGCCAGTCCATCCGTGAGGTCGGCCCGCAGTGGCACAATTCCAAGGCCGGTACGCCGACCATGGGCGGCATCATGTTCATCGCCGCCATCATCCTCTGCACGGTCGGCTTCGGCTGGAAGAGCATGGTGGAAAACGGCGACTATACGCACCTGTACGTCCTGGGTCTTGCCCTGTGCTACGGTCTGGTCGGCTTCGCCGACGACTTCGTCAAGGTCAAGCTCAAGCGCAATCTCGGCCTCACCGCCAGCCAGAAGTTCCTGCTGCAGCTCGTTGTGGCCGTCATTTTCCTGTTCGTGCTCAAAAAGAGCGGCGACCTCAGCTGCGACCTCTATATCCCGTTCTGGAACCTCGATCTCGAGATCCCGACGGCGGTCTATATGATCTTCGCGGCCTTTGTCATCGTCGGCTGCGTCAACGCCGTGAACCTCACCGACGGCGTCGACGGCCTTTCGAGCAGCGTGACCATCCCGGTCATGGTCTTCTTCGCCGCGACGGCCTATATCTACGGCCGCACGACGCTGGCCCTGCTCCCCGCGACGGTCGCGGGCGGCCTCGCAGCCTTCCTCTGCTACAACTTCCATCCGGCCAAGGTCTTCATGGGTGACACCGGCTCGCTGTTCCTCGGCGGAATGGTCTGCGGCATGGCATTCGCGCTCGATATGCCGCTGATCCTCATCCTGGTCGGCATCATCTACATTTGTGAGACGCTTTCTGTCATCCTCCAGGTCACGTATTTCAAGCTGACCCACGGCAAGCGCATCTTCAAAATGACCCCCATCCACCACCACTTCGAGCTGTGCGGCTGGAAAGAGGAGAAGATCGTTTTCGTCTTCACCGCCATCACCCTCGTCATGTGCGTACTGGCCTATCTTGGCGTTATGAACCGGTATTGATCCCGGTTTTCCCGGAAAGGAGCGACCCCCTATGGCAAGCCGTCAGGACGGCGTCACGCAGCTGTATGATCTCCCGCAGGGCGGGGAACCGGAGCGGCTGCCGCAGCCGGAAAAAACAAAGGATAAAGTCCTGCTTGACGAGCGCGGACTGCTGGATCTGCCGTTTCTGGCGCTGACGGTCCTGCTCGTGCTCATCGGCGTGATCATGGTCTTCTCGGCCTCCTACGCCCGCGCGTACTACCTGACCGGCAACTCGACCTACTATTTTGCCCGCCAGGCCATCTTCGCCGTCGCCGGGATCGCCGGCATGCTCTTTGTCAGCCGGCTCAACTATCAGCTCTGGCGCAGCGCCTCGTTCATCATCCTGCTGGTCTCGGTGTTTTTTCTCATGCTCGTGCCAATCATCGGCTCCACGGCCAACGGCGCCAAGCGCTGGATCGAGGTCGCGGGCATCCGCTTCCAGCCCTCCGAGCTGGCGAAGATCGCCATCATCATGACCTTCTCCGCCCTCATCTCCACCTACCGCGACAAAATGCGGACCTTCCGCTACGGCATCCTGCCGTTCGTCGTCATCATGGTCGTCCTGTGCGGCCTGGTCGCGCTCGAGCGTCATTTCTCCTGCATCCTCATCATGCTGCTCCTCGCGGCCGCCATGCTGTTTCTCGGCGGCGTGCAGCTCAAATGGTTCGCCCTCGGCGGCATCGCCGTCGGCCTGTTCGCCTTCATCTATCTCAAAACGCAGGGCTATGCCGGCAGCCGCATCACCGCCTGGCGTGACCCGGCCTCCGACCCAACGGACAACGGCTATCAGATCCTTCAGTCGCTCTACGCCATCGGCTCCGGCGGCCTTATGGGCCTCGGCCTCGGCAAGAGCCGCCAGAAATATCTGTACCTGCCCGAGGAGCACAACGACTATATTTTCCCCATCCTCTGTGAGGAGCTGGGCTTTGTCGGCGCGGTCGTCGTGATCCTGCTCTTCATTCTTCTCATCGTGCGCGGCTATTATATCGCCATGCACGCGCGCGACCGCTTCGGCGCGCTGCTCGCCGCGGGGATCTCCACGCATTTTGCGCTGCAGACCTTCCTCAACATCGGCGTCGTCACGAATTTCCTCCCGGCCACCGGCATTTCGCTCCCGTTCTTCTCCTATGGCGGCACGGCGCTGCTCATGCAGCTGTTTGAGGCCGGTATCGTCCTGGCCGTGTCCCGGCAGAACGACAATAAACTCCTGTAAAGCAAAAGGGGAGAGCCTATGAACATCGTCTTTACCTGCGGCGGCACCGGCGGACATATCTATCCCGCCATCGCGGTCGCCCGCATGTTCCGCGAGCGCCAGCCGGACTGCAGGATCCTCTTCATCGGCGCGGAGGACGGCATGGAAAACAAGCTCGTCCCGCGCGAGGGCTTCGAGCTGCAGACCGTGCAGATCTCCAACTACCAGCGAAAGCTGACCCCCGCCGCCATCTGGCACAATCTCGTGACCGTGCAGCGCATGTCCGCGACGTTCGCCAAAACGAAGCGCATCCTGAAGGACTTCCAGCCCGACGTCATCGTCGGCACCGGCGGCTACGCCAGCTTCCCCGCGCTCAAGATGGGCGCGAAGCTCGGCATCCCCACCTGCGTGCATGAGTCGAACGCCGTCCCGGGCCTCACCACGAAGCTCGTCGCGCGCACGGCCAGCCGCATCATGGTCTCCTTCGACGCCAGCCGCCAGCACTATCCCGACCCCGAAAAGGTCCTCCTGACCGGCACGCCCGTGCGGGAGGAATTCCTCTACGCCAAACGCCAGCAGGCCCGGCAGGCACTCGGCCTCGGCGACGAGCCCTTGATCGTCTCGTGCTGGGGCAGCCTCGGCGCGCGGGAGATGAATAAGAAGATCGCGCAGTTCATGCGCTGCGAATGCGAAGACGGTACGCCCTTCCATCACATCCACGCCACCGGCTCCTTCGGCTGGCGCTGGATGCCGGACTACGTCAAAGAGCAGGGCGTCGACCTTGCCGCGCACCCGGCGCTGGACATGCGGGAATATATCTATGACATGCCGCAGGTGCTCGCCGCGGCGGACCTCATCATCTGCCGCGCGGGCGCGGCGACCATCGCCGAGGTCTGCGCCAGCGGCACGCCCTGCATCATGGTGCCGAGCCCGAACGTGACCGGCAACCATCAGGAAAAGAACGCCCGCGTGCTCGAAGACGCGGGTGCGGCCGCCGTCGTCCGCGAAGCGGACTGCGACGGCAGAAGCCTCTACGAGACCGCAAAGGCGATCCTCTCGGATCCCGAGCGGACCGGCGGCATGCGCACCGCCGCCCGCGGCATGGCCGTGGTCGACGCGGCCGAGCGCATCTACCAGACCGCGATCGAGCTCGCCCGGGGCTGACACGAAGCGCCTCCGGCGCGCATAGGATGGGCAAAATCCAAGGTATGAAGGAGAATGCCCATGCCAGCAGCGCTGCTCGTTTCCAAGTCGCCGCCGCTCTGCGGCGAGCTGACGGTCCACGGTGCGAAAAACAGCGTCCTGCCCATCCTGGCCGCGACGCTGCTATGCAGGACGCCCTGCGTCCTGCATAACTGCCCCGATATCCTCGACGTGACCCACACGCTGCAGATCCTGCGCCATCTCGGCTGCAGCTGCGAGCGCAGCGGCTCGACCCTTTCCATAGATCCGCGCGGCTTTGCGGAAAACGCCGTCCCACCGGCGCTCGCAGGCTCCATGCGCGCCTCGAGCCTCTTTCTCGGCGCGCTCCTGGCCCGGACCGGGGCGGCCGCGCTGACGCTTCCGGGCGGCTGCCCCATCGGCGCGCGCCCCATCGACTATCACCTGCAGGCATTCCGCGCTCTCGGCGCGTCCGCCGAAGAAGAAGGCGGGACTGTCCGCTGCCGGGCGGACTGGCTGCACGGCGCTCGCCTCCGCCTGCCTGGCCCCAGCGTCGGCGCGACGGAAAACGCCATGCTGGCTGCCCTTGGCGCAGACGGCTGCACCACGATCGAAAACGCCGCCTGTGAGCCGGAGATCGCCGACCTCGGCGCGTTCCTCTGCGCCTGCGGCGCAAATCTCCGCGGCGCCGGGACCCCAACGATCGAGATCGAGGGCGGATACCCGCTGCACGGCGCGACCTACACCATCCTCCCGGACCGCATCGAGACTGCGACCTATCTCTGCGCCTGCGCCGCCTGCGGCGGCGCGCTCACGCTCCGCCGCGCCGCACCGGCGTCCTGCGCGGGCGTGATCGAAGCGCTCGGGCAGTGCGGCTGCCGCATCCGCTGCGGCCACGACACGATCTCCATCCGCCGGCAGGGGCCTCTGACGGCCTGCCGCCCGGTGACGGCCCGGCCCTATCCCGGCTTTCCGACCGACGCAATGCCGGTCCTGCTCGCCGCGCAGCTCGGCGCGCAGGGGAAGACCTCCTTCACCGAGACCATTTTTGAAAACCGCTTTCTCTATGTGCAGGAGCTGCAGAAGCTCGGCGCAAAGCTCAGCCAGGACGGCCGGACCGTCCGTCTGCAGGGCGCGGAGCCGCTGCACGCGGCGCGCCTGCACGCCGGGGATCTGCGCGGCGGGGCCGCGCTGGTGCTCGGAGCCATGCAGGCCGAGGGGGAAAGTACCATTTTTGGAGTAAAACACATCCAACGGGGATATGATAATCTCGAAGCCGCGCTGCAAAGCGCCGGCGCTCGCCTCAAAACAGTGGAAATTCCCATAAAGGTGTGATATAATCTCTCCATTCTGTAGCGTCAACTGACGCTAGCCTCCCAAAGGAGAATCTGAAATGCGCACGAAGCAAAGCAGGACGAATCAGGAAGCACGCGCCGCGGGCAAGGCCCGGCGGGGGCGCAGCGGCGCGCTCGGAAAGCTCCTGATCATGCTGGCCATCGTGGCCGCGGTCGTCTTCGGCGTTGCAATCTTTTTCAAGGTCAGCACCATCGAGGTGCAGGGCAACACCGTCTATTCTTCCGAGCAGATCGTCGAGGCCTCGCAGATCCAGCCCGGCGACAATCTCCTGACCGTCAATAAGGCGCTGGCCGTCGGCAACATCAAGGCCGCGCTTCCATACGTCGAGGACGTTTCCATCGCCCGCAGCCTGCCGGACGGCATCATCATCCAGGTGCGGGAGAGCACCATCTCCTTCGCCGTCATGACCGACACCAACACCTGCTGGCTCATCGGCCCCTCCGGCAAGGCGCTCGAGCGCATCGAGCCCGCGGCCTTCAACGAATACCCGCATATCAACGGCCTTCTGCTCTCGGGCCCCACGATGGGCCAGAGCGTGGCCTCCCCGACGCCCACGGCGCTCGCCGCCGCGCTCGATGTGCTCAGCGAGCTCGACGGCACGGGGCTGCTTGAACATATCCGCGCGCTCGACATGGAAAAGGAATATGACATCACCCTCTGGTATGACGACCGCTATGAGATCAAGCTCGGCGGCACGGATGAGCTGGCCTATAAGATCCGCTACCTGTGCTCCATCCTCGATCAGCTCAGCGAATACCAGGCCGGGACGATCGATCTGACCCAGGCAGCGCAGAAAAAGGCGACCTTCCAGCCCGCGGCCTGACGCGCGGACCACAAAATCCGCATTTTTGCTGATTTTTTCCGGAAATTCTATTGACGCACATCCTTTTTCGAGATAGAATAAAGTCGACATAATGCAAAACGATGCAGTTTTTACGGGCTGTGAGATATATAGGAGGAAGACAAATGGCAGATACAGCAGATAAGGTAGTCAAGATCAAAGTCATTGGTGTCGGCGGCGCCGGCAACAATGTTATCAACCGCATGATCGCGTCCGATGTCAAGGGCGTTGAATTTGTCGCAGTCAATACGGATAAGCAGGACCTTGAAAAGTCCAAGTGCAAGAACAAGGTCCAGATCGGCGAAAAGCTGACCGGCGGCATGGGCGCAGGCTCCAAGCCCGATATCGGCCAGAAATCCGCTGAGGAATCCAAGGCTCTCATCTCCCAGGTGCTCGAGGGCACCGATATGGTCTTCATCACCGCCGGTATGGGCGGCGGCACCGGCACCGGCGCAGCGCCCATCATCGCGCAGGTCGCGCATGACGCGGGCATCCTGACCGTCGCCGTCGTGACGAAGCCCTTCCGCTTCGAAGGCGCCAACCGCATGAAGCAGGCCGAGGCCGGTATCGCCAACCTCACCGACAAGGTCGACTCCATGATCATCATCCCGAACGACCGTCTGAAGTTCGTCACCGACCAGAAGATCACCTTCGCCAACGCCTTCGGCATCGCCGACGACGTGCTGAAGCAGGCCGTCAGCTCCATCTCCGAGCTCGTCGGCTACAGCGAGAATGTCATCATCAACCTCGACTTTGCCGACGTTTCCGCCATCATGCGCAACGCGGGCCAGGCCCACATGGGCGTCGGCTCCGCCACCGGCCGCGACAAGGCCGAGCAGGCCGCGCAGGCTGCCGTCTCCAGCCCGCTGCTCGAGACCTCCATCAACGGCGCGACCGGCGTGCTCATCAACATCGCCGGTTCCCACGACCTCGGCCTCGACGACGTCGAGACGGCCGCCAACATCGTCATGGAAGCTGCCAATCCCGACGCCAACATCATCTTCGGCGCTGCGTTCGACGATGAGCTGCAGGACGAGATGCGCGTGACCGTCATCGCCACCGGCTTTGCCGAGAAGCGGCAGTCGCCCGCCAAGCCCATCGGCGCCTACTCCGCCGCCCAGGAAAAGGCCACGGCCTCCAAGAACCAGGCGCAGGAGGATATCGACGATATCGACGAGATCTTCAAGATCTTCAACCGCAATTAAGCTGCGAAAAGACCAGGCCGGCGCAGAACCCTGCGCCGGCCTTTTGCGCGCCCCGGGCTGTGTTCGCCGTATGCGAACACACTTCCGGTCTTTTCTGCTCAAAACAGACAGCTTTTTTCGTCTAAAGTGCCGAATTTCTTTTTTACTGCTTTACTTTCAAGCACTAAAGTGTTACTATCAGTCTATCTGAGCCCTATCATAAGAAAAGGAGATCTTACATCTTGAACAACCGTAACAAGCGTTCCGACCCCGACAGCGAGCTCTACAGCGCCATCCTCAAGCTGCAGACCGTGGAGGAGTGCTACGATTTCTTTACCGACCTGTGCACGTTTTCCGAGCTCAAGGCCATGGAGCAGCGCTTCGAGCTGGCCAAGCTCCTCAACGACGGCCTGATCTATAACGACATTCTGGAAAAGACCGGCGCGTCCAGCGCCACCATCAGCCGCGTCAACCGCTCGCTTAACTACGGCATGGGCGCCTACCGCATCATCTTTGACCGCATGAAGGAAGACGAGCAGAAGCAGCAGGAGGAGCCGCAGGCGTGAGCGCATACGAGTCCCTTGCCGCCTGCTACGACGAACTGACCTACGATATCCCATACGAAAAGACCCTGACCTTTTTTGAGCGGCTGTGCGCGCGGGAGCATGTACAGCCGCGTTCGGTTCTGGATCTGGCCTGCGGCACGGGCTCTTTGTCTTTGCTGCTGGCAAGGCGCGGGTATCGGGTCATCGGCGCGGACCTTTCCTCCGACATGCTGGCGGAGGCGGAGCAGAAGGCACAGGCCCTGCCCGAAAACCGCCCGTTTTTCATCTGTCAGCCCATGCAGCGCCTGCGTCTGGCAGAGCCGGTCGACGCCGTCATCTGCGCGCTCGACAGCCTCAACTACGTGACGAAGCCCGCCGACTGCCGGAAGACCTTCCGCCGCGTCTATGACGCCCTGACCCCCGGCGGCCTGTTCGTGTTCGACATCAATACGCCCGCAAAGCTCCGCGGGCTGGACGGCCAGGTCTTCCTCGACGAGACCGACGATACCTACTGCGTCTGGCGCACCGAGTTCGACGAGAAAAAGCGCCTGTGCTATTACGGCATGGACATTTTCCGTCTGGAAGGGGAGCACTGGCAGCGCTCATTCGAAGAGCATATCGAATACGCCTACGAACCCGCGGAGCTGCAGCAGTGGCTCGCGGAGGCGGGCTTCACCCGCATCCGTTCGTACGGCGACCGCGTGCTGCGCGCCCCGAAGGAAGCCGAGCAGCGCATCTATTTTTCCGCAAAGAAGGAGTAACCCATGAAAGACCAGCTTGTGCGCGCCATGACGAAGGACGGCTTTGTCAACGCCGTCGCGGTCACCACGACCGGCATTGTCGAGCGCGCACGTCAGATCCATAAAACGCTTCCCACCGCCACAGCGGCCCTCGGGCGGCTTCTCACGGCTGCCTCCATGATGGGCAACATGCAGAAGGTCGACGACGGCTCCATCACGCTCCAGCTCAAGGGCGGCGGACCGCTCGGGCGGCTGCTCGCCGTCTCCGACGCCGAAGGCAACGTCCGCGGCTGGGTCGAAAACCCACAGATCTCCATGCTGGAGAAGGCCCCCGGCAAGCTTGACGTCGGCGCGGCCGTCGGCTCCGACGGCACGCTCACCGTTATCCGTGACCTTCGCATGAAGGAGCCGTATATCGGCACCATCGACCTTGTCTCCGGCGAGATCGCCGAGGATATCACCGCCTACTTCGCCCAGAGCGAGCAGATCCCCACCGCCTGCGCCCTTGGCGTGCTCGTCGGCAAGGACCAGTCCGTGACCGCCGCGGGCGGCTATATCATCCAGCTCCTGCCCGGCGCGCCGGACGATATCATTGACAAGATCGAGTCCGGCATCCAGAACGCCGGCGCGGTCAGCCGTCTGCTCGCCGCCGGGATGGACGGCCAGGTCGTGCTCGAGACTGTCCTGCACGGCTTCGACCTCGAGATCCTCAAGACCCAGCCAGTCGAATACCGCTGCTACTGCTCGCGTGACCGCGTCACGCGCACGCTCATCAGCCTCGGCCGCACCGAGCTGCAGTCCATCGTCGACGACGGCAAGGACATCCACATCGACTGCCAGTTCTGCGACAAGATCTATGACTACACCCCGGACCAGGTCCGCCAGATCCTGAAAGACCTCGACGGATGATCTTAGACAGCACGCCCGCTGCGGCGTGCTGTTTTGTAAAGGAGGAAAAACAAAATGATCGTTTCCTACCCGAACGGAACAGATTTTCTGCAGGCCAATCAGGCGCTTTTGCAGGAAAACCCGTACCTTTCCACCTTTTTTACGCTGGACGCCCCGCTTCTGAAGCAGGCGGACACCATCAACTACGCGCTCCGCTGCGAGCAGGGGGAGAAGCGCCTGCTGGCCCTGAAGGTCGAGCCGTATAACCTTCTGCTGCTCGGTGACGAGACCTGCGTGCCGGAGCTGCTGCAATTTTTGTTTGACGGCGGCTGCGAACTTAAAAACTACCTCTGCGCGTCGGAGCTTGGGTACGTGATGCAGCGTGAGCTGGAGCCCTATGGCCGCCGCTATGAGGAAGCTCTCGCCATGGACTTCATGGAAGCGCGGACCGTCACCGAGCCGTCCGCGCCGGAGGTCGAGACGGCAGGGAAGGGCGATCTGGACGAGATCTTCGCCTGCGCGCAGCGCTTCGTCGCCGACTGCGGCCTGCTCGACAAGCCGGAGAAGGAGCCGTTCCGGAAGGTCCTCGATTCGTTCCGCATCCTCCGGGCCGACGGAAAGATCGTCAGCATGGCCCGCATCGCGCCCGCCACGCAGGATGATCTGCGCCTCGTGCTCGTCTACACGCGGGACGAATACCGCGGCAGGGGCTACGCCCGCAAGGTGGTCAACAGCGCGAAAAACGAGATCCTTGCCGCCGGCAAGCGCGTGACGCTGAACGTCGACAGGAAAAACCCGGTCTCCTACCACCTGTACCGGTCCCTCGGCTTCGAGCGCATGTTCTCGCAGGGAGAATTCCGGCGGGTAGATAACAGACCTGAAAGCTGACAGATCACAAGAAAACAGCCACGCCTGTACAGGCGTGGCTGTTTTGCTTATTCAAGTTCGAATGCGCCGGTGTAGAGCTGATAATAGGTGCCCTTCTGGGCGATCAGGTCGTCGTGCGTGCCGCGCTCGATGATGCGGCCGTGGTCGAGGACCATGATGGCGTCGGAATTCTGCACCGTCGACAGCCGGTGCGCGATGACGAATACCGTCCGTCCCTTCATGAGCGCGTCCATGCCGCGCTGTACCAGCAGCTCCGTGCGCGTGTCGATAGAGCTCGTCGCCTCGTCGAGGATCATGACCGGGGGATCGGCCACCGCCGCGCGGGCGATCGACAGCAGCTGCCGCTGGCCCTGCGAGAGGTTCGCGCCGTTGGCCCGGAGCATCGTGTTGTAGCCGTCCGGCAGACGCGTGATGAAGTCATGCGCGTTGGCGAGCTTCGCCGCCGCGATGCATTCCTCGTCCGTCGCGTCGAGCTTGCCGTAGCGGATGTTGTCCATGACCGTGCCGGTGAACAGATTCACATCCTGCAGCACGATGCCGAGCGAGTGGCGCAGATCCGCCTTTTTGATGTGGTTGATGTTGATGCCGTCATAGCGGATCTTGCCGTCGGCGATGTCGTAGAAGCGGTTGATGAGGTTCGTGATGGTGGTCTTGCCCGCGCCGGTCGCGCCGACGAAGGCCAGCTTCTGCCCGGGCTTGGCATAGAGCGAAATATCATGCAGCACGGGCTTCTCCGGGTCGTAGGCAAAGTCCACATCGAAGAACCGCACGTCGCCGCAGAGCTTCACCAGCCGGCTTTTGCCGTCTTCCTGCGGGCACTTCCATGCCCAGACACCGGTGCGCGCGGCGCTTTCCGTCAGCGTGCCGTCCGCCGCTTCCACGGCGTTCACGAGCGTGACGCGCCCGTTGTCGTCCTCCGGCTGCTGGTCGATGAGCTCAAAGACGCGGCTCGCGCCCGCCGCCGCCATGACGATGGCGTTGATCTGCTGCGACACCTGCGAGACGTTGCCCGTAAACTGCTTCGTCATCCCGAGGAACGACGCGACGACCGCGATCTTCAGCGGCGCGATCATGCTGCCCGTCTCAAACAGGTTCTGGAACGACAGATTCGGCACGCTGCCGCCCGAGCAGATCAGAAGTCCGCCGAGGAAGGACGTGAGCACATACAGAATATTGCCGATGTTGCCCATGATGGGCATGAAGATGTTCGCGTAGCGCTGCGCGTGGTTGGCGTCGTCAAAGAGCTGGTCGTTGATGGCGTCGAAATCGCGCTCCGCCGCTTCCTCATGGCAGAAGACCTTGACGACCTTCTGGCCGTTCATCATCTCCTCGATATAGCCCTCGACCTTGCCGAGCGAGCGCTGCTGGTTGAGGAAGTATTTGGCCGATTTTCCGCCAATGTTCTTCGTCGCCTGCGTCATGAAGAAGATCCCGAGGAACACGATCAGCATCAGCGGGATCGAGAAATACAGCATGAACAGCAGCAGTCCCAGCACCGTCAGCCCCGACGCGAACAGCTGCGGCAGACTCTGCGAGACGAGCTGGCGGAGCGTGTCGATGTCGTTCGTGTAGTAGCTCATGATATCGCCGCGGCTGTTCTGGTCAAAGTAGCGGATGGGCAGCTTCTGCATCCCCGCGAACATCCGCGTGCGCAGCTTGTGCAGGAAGCCCTGCGTCACATGCGCCATCAGCTGCGTATAGACGGCTGTGCAGGCAAGGCCCGCCAGATAAATGCCGACCATCGTGGCGAGCGCATGCAGGATCTTACCCTGCACGCCGCCCCAGCCGAGCGTCAACCCGTCTTCAATATAGCTCGTGACGGTCTCAATATAGATCGCCGGCAGAATGCCGACCACGGCGCTGATGATGATGCAGAGCATCGTGATGATGAGCATCGCCGGATAGTCGCGGAACAGCAGCCCGATCACCCGGCCCAGGGGCTTGAGATCCGCCTTCGCGCCAATCATCGGCGCGCGCGGCGCTTTTCCGGGATGATTAGCCATTGTCAGCACCTCCCGCCTTGTTCTGAGATTCAGAGACTTCCCGGTAGATCCGGTTCGAAGCCAGCAGCTGCTCGTGCGTGCCCATGGCGTCGATCTGCCCGCCCTCGAGCACGAGGATGAGATCCGCGTCCTGGATGGACGAGATCCGCTGCGCGATGATGAACTTCGTCGTCTCCGGGATCTCCGAGCGCAGCGCCGCGCGGATCTTCGCGTCGGTCTTCGTGTCGACAGCGGAGGTCGAGTCGTCGAGGATCAAAATCTTCGGCTTTTTCAGCAGCGCCCGCGCGATGCACAGCCGCTGCTTCTGCCCGCCGGAGACGTTCGTGCCGCCCTGCTCGATATAGGTGTCGTATTTGTCCGGCATCTGCTGGATGAATTCATCCGCACACGCCAGCTCGCAGGCCCGCTGCAGCTCCTCGTCCGACGCGTTCGCGTCGCCCCAGCGCAGATTCTCCTTGATCGTGCCGGAGAACAGCACGTTCTTCTGCAGCACGACCGCGACCTGGTTGCGCAGCGTCTCCAGATCGTACTGCCGCACGTCCACGCCGCCGACCCGCACGCTGCCGTCCGTCACATCGTACAGCCGGCAGATGAGCTGCACCAGACTCGTCTTAGAAGACCCCGTGCCGCCGATGATGCCGACGGTCTGGCCGGATCTCACATGGAAATCGACGTCCGAAAGTGCGCTGCGCTTCGCCGCCGCCGAATACTTAAAGTTGACATGGTCAAAATCCACGTCGCCGTTCTTCACATCATAGACCGGCTCTGCCGGGTTCTGCAGGCTGCTCGTCTCGTCGAGCACCTCGCAGATGCGCTTGCCGGAGGCCTGCGCCATCGTCAGCATCACGAAGATCATCGAGAGCATCATCAGGCTCATGAGGATCTGCATCGAATACGTGATCATGCTCGTCAGACTTCCCACGCCCAGATACGTCCCGCCCGACGTGACGATGAGCTTCGCCGCGAAATACGAGATGAGGATCATCGACGTGTACACGCAGAACTGCATGACAGGGGAGTTGAGCGCCAGAATTTTCTCCGCCTTGAGGAAATCCTTCCGCACGGAGTCGGACGCGGCGGAGAACTTCTCCGTCTCATAGTCCTCGCGCACGAAGCTCTTGACCACGCGCATGGCCTGCACGTTCTCCTGCACGGAGTTGTTGAGCGCGTCGTATTTCTTGAAGACCGCCTTGAACAGCGGCAGCGCGCTCCGGATCATCAGAAACAGCGCGAACCCCAGCACCGGCACGATCCCGGCGAAGATGAGCGCCAGCTGCTTGCCCACGCGGACGGACATCACCACAGCGAACACCAGCATCATCGGCGCGCGCACCGCGATGCGGATGCACATCATGAACGCGTTCTGGATGTTCGTGACGTCCGTTGTCAGCCGCGTGACGAGCGACGAGGTCGAAAACCGGTCGATGTTCGCAAAGGAAAAGCCCTGCACCTGATAATACAGATCATGCCGCAGATTCTTCGCAAAGCCCGCCGCGGCCTCTGCCGCGAACCAGCCGGACAACGATCCGAACCCCAGCGACAGCATGGCGATGACGAACAGCCTGAGTCCGAAGGACAGAATGGTCTGCATCGTGCAGCCGTTCTGGATCGCGTTGATCAGATCCGCCGTCAGCAGCGGGATCGTGCACTCGCATACGACCTCGCCCACCATGCATACGGGGGTCAGGATCGTCGGCCTTTTGTATTCCCGGATACAGGCCGCCAAACGTTTGATCATACCTCTGATACCTCCATTGTCTGCGTGATTTTCAGATTTTCCGCCGCCAGATCGAGCAGCCGCCGCAGCGTCTGCTGCTCGGCCTCGGTCATCCCGGCGCACATGCGCTGCTCGAGCGTCTCAAACGCCTGGCCGACGGCCTCGTCGCAGCGGCGGGCCCGGTCGGTCAGCCGGATGCGTTTGCATCGCCGGTCCGCCTTGTCTGGCTCGATGATGATAAAATTCTTCGCTTCCAGCCGCTGCAGCACGCCCGAGACTGTCGGGTGCGTCAGATGGAAGCGCTTCTCAAGGTCCTTCGGGTACACGGCCTCCTGCTCATGCAGCGACAGATGGTGCAGAATAAACGACTGCGTCGACGTCAGATCGAGCGCCAGAAACTGCTGATCCATATACTGCGTGATGCGGTTGTTGAGATACCTTAGCCGCGGCCCGAGGTTCTGGGAACAATCGTTCATAGAAGCCTCCTGCCAATTAAAAACGTAGCACGCTACCGAAATCAGTAGCGTGCTACATTTTATCAGATTTCCGAAAAAATGCAATCGTCAAACTGCACAACAAATAGTCGACATAATATTTGATCCATGAACCGCTCCAAAGGCTCCCCTCTCAGGGGCCGATTCCCCCTATCAGGGGGAAATGTCCCGAAGGGACAAAAGGGGTAGGGACGCTGTCAGCCGCAGGCTGACTGAGAGGTTGTCGCAAATCTGCAGAAACCTCTCCGTCTCGGCTCACGCCGAGCCACCTCCCCTGGAAGGGGAGGCTTTTTTTGCCCGCAAAAATAAACTTCCCAAAATCCTTGCCTTTTTCCCACCGGCATGTTATAATGGCACAAAGGCCATTCACCATCCAGCGGGATATCCCGCTGTTCTGTCTGCTCGCAGACAGAATCTGCCGTCTGAAAGGAAAAACGCCATGAAAAAACGCCTCCTGTCCCTCCTCCTGATCCTCTGCCTCTGCGCCGCCTTGCTGCCGGCTATGGTGCTTGCGGAGGATAATGTTACGATAGTTACGACCGAAGAGAAGCTGAAAGATGCCATTAAGAAAGGCGGTTCGGTTCAGCTCGGTGAAAATATCACGCTGAACGAGACACTTGAGATCAACAACAATACCGTGATTCTCGATTTGAACGGCAAAGTGCTTAGCAGGACAGAATTGTCTTCATTTGGCGCGATCCGTGTGACAGGCTCCAATGCCAGCCTGACGCTGACGGACAACAGCAATGAGAAAAATGGGAAAATTTTCGGGTTTATTTTAGACGGAGTAGGCGGCGGTGTCTATGTTGAAGGCGGCTCGTTCATCATGAACGGCGGTACGATTGATAGCTGCGCGGGAATGAAGGGCGGCGGCGGTGTGTATCTGACAAACGATGCATCGTTTACCATGAACGCCGGGACGATTAAAAGGTGTACTGCAAATGAACGTGCTCTTGGCGGCGGCGTATATGTAGACTCAGACTGTACCTTTATTATGGAAGGCGGCGCAATCGATTCGTGCACGTCGGCATCAGGAGCCGCTGGCGGTGTCTATGCAGCAGGTACCTTCATCATGAGCGGTGGTGAGATTCGCAGCTGTCATACAGAGGATGGAACTCCTGCTGACGGCGGTGGTGTCTATGTCGCTTCAAGCGGCATGTTTGAGATGTCCGGCGGCTCCATCGAGGGCTGCTGTGCATGGATAAACGGTGGCGGAGTGTATGTAAATACGAACGGCACGTTCAAAATGTCTGGTGGCACGATTAGAAACAATAGATTGAACAAAAGTTGGGGACGGGAAGGCGCTGGTGTCTACGTCGAAAACGGCGCGGCCGCAACGCTCATCACGGCCAACATCACTGGCAATACGAAAACAGGCGGCGAAGAGGACAATATCACTGCGCCTGGCGGCTATAAAGAATATGAACCGCCCGTCGACCCCGTCGACCCCGACTACCCCCTCATCTCCATCCTCCCCGCGCTCGCAAAGGACCTGCTGTTCACGGACGTGACGTCCACCGACTGGTTCTATAGCGACGTCAAATACGCCTATGAAACCGGCCTCATGACCGGCACGTCTGCGGACGCGTTCAGCCCTGAGGCCCCCGTCACCCGCGGCATGGTCATGACCATCCTCGCCCGCCGCGAGGGCATCAGGACCGACCGCTACACCCCCTGGTACGCCGCGGGCTGCGAGTGGGCCAAAGCCAACGGCATCTCCGACGGCTCCAACCCCGAAGCCCCCGTCATCCGCGAGCAGCTCGCCGCCATGCTCTACCGCTATGCCGCTTTGAAGGGCCGCGACCTCACAGCAGGCGAGAACCTCAACTTCACCGATGCATCCGACGTCTCCGCCTACGCCCTCCCCGCCCTCCAATGGGCCACCGGCGAGAAGATCTTAACCGGCTCCAACGGCGCCCTGAATCCCCAAGCCCCCGCCACCCGCGCCCACCTCGCCGCCATCCTGCATCGGTATTTCGGGTAAATAAAGAAAAAAGCCTCCCACCCGGGAGGCTTTCCTTTTCAAAGCCTTCCCCTCATAGGGGAAGCCATAAGATGCGGAAGTCCAAAGCCTCCCCTTCCAGGGGAGGTGGCTCGGCGCAGCCGAGACGGAGAGGTTGCTGCAAATTTGCGACAACCTCTCAGTCAGCCTTCGGCTGCCAGCTCCCCTGCAAGGGGAGCCTTGAGACACGAAAAGCCTCCCGTTCGGGAGGCTTTTCATATTTCTTATCCCGCGCAGCATTCCTTGATGACCGCGACGGCTTTTGCCAACTGGTCCATGGGGATATTGAGCGCGGGGAGGAGGCGGAGCTTGTCTTTGGCCTTGATGACCAGCACGCCCTTTTCCCGGCAGGCGGCGATGATGTCCGCCGCGTTCTTTTCCGTCTGGATGCCGAGCATCAGCCCGAGGCCCGACACGCCGATGACGCCCTTCGCGCCCGCCAACTCCTGCCTGATATAGGCCGAACGCGCCTGCACGCCCTGCAGCAGCGCCTCGTCCAGCCGTTCGAGCACATTGATCGCGCCCGCGCAGCAGACGGGGTTGCCGCCGAAGGTCGAGCCGTGCGTCCCGGTGCTCAGCACGTCCTGCACCTTCTCGCCCAGCAGCGTCGCGCCCAGCGGCAGACCGCCCGCGAGCCCCTTGGCCGTCGAGACGATGTCCGGCTGCACGCCGTAGGTCATATAGCCGTAGAGCATGCCGCTGCGCCCGTTGCCGATCTGCACCTCGTCGCAGATGAGCAGCAGATCGTTTTCCTGACACAGCTTCGCCGCGCCCTTGACATAGGCCTCGTCCAGCGGCATCACGCCGCCCTCGCCCTGCACGACCTCCATCATGACGGCTGCGCACTTGTTTTCCGCGATCAGCCGCGCAAGATCCGCCAGATCGTTCGGTTCTGCATAGACGAACCCCTCCGTCAGCGGCAGGAAATCGTGGTGGAACACATCCTGCCCCGTCGCGGCCAGCGTGGTGATGGTCCGGCCGTGGAAACTGTTTTTGAGCGTGATGATGGTGGAATATTCCTTGCCCTTCTTATCCTCCGACCATTTCCGGGCGGCCTTGATGGCGCACTCGTTCGCCTCCGCGCCGGAGTTGCCGAAGAAGACCTTCTTCATCCCGGTCTTCTCGCACAGCAGCTGCGCGAGCTTCACGCAGGGCTCGGTGTAGTAAAGGTTCGAGATATGCTGCAGCGTCCCGAGCTGCTTCGTGACGGCCGCCATCCACTGCTCGTCGGCCACGCCGAAGATATCGACGGCGATGCCAGTGGACAGGTCGATGTATTCCTTGCCGTTCTCGTCCCAGACGAGCGAGCCCTTGCCCTTCACGATCGTGACGGGGAAGCGCGCATATGTGCCCGCGATATAGGTCTGGTCCAGCTTCTGAATGTCCATGATCCTTCCTCCTATCTGGTGAACATCGTGCCGATGCCTTCATTGGTGAGCATTTCAATGAGGATCGCGTGCGGGACCCGCCCGTCGATGATGAACACGCGCCGCACGCCCCATTCGATCGCGTTCCGGCAGCATTCCGCCTTCGGGATCATGCCGCCCTGGATGACGCCGGAGGAGACGAGCTCCGGCAGCTCATCGATGCGGATGGCCGGGAGGAGCGTGGACGGATCGTCCTTGTTCTGCAGGATGCCCGCAATGTCCGTCATGGCGATCAGACTCTCCGCGCCGAGCGCGCCCGCGAGGCGCGCGGCCGCCGTGTCGGCGTTGATGTTGTAGATATTGCCCGCGTCGTCATAGCCGACCGTGGATACGACGGGGATATAGCCCTTGTCGATCACGTCCAGGATCGGCTGGACGTTCACGTCCGTGATCTCGCCGACATAGCCGAGCTCCGGCTTTTTGACCGTTGCCTTGAGCATGTGCCCGTCGAGGCCGGAAAGGCCGATGGCGCTGCCGCCCTTGAGCTCGATGAGGTTCACGAGCGTTTTGTTGATCTTCCCGGCCAGCACCATCAGCGCCACACCGACGGCTTCCTCGTCCGTGACCCGGACGCCGTCAACGAAAGCGCTCTTCTTTCCCATTTTTCCGAGCGTCTCCGTGATCTCCGGTCCGCCGCCGTGGACGAGCACGACCTTGACGCCGATGAGCTGCAGCAGGCAGATATCCCGGATGACCGAGTCCTTCAGATGCTCCGAGACCATGGCGTTGCCGCCGTATTTGACCACAACGATCTTGCCGCTGTAGTCCTGGATATACGGCAGCGCGTGGACCAGCACGCGCGCCCGCTGGGCATTGGAAATATCCATATCTTTCTCCTCCCGTTACGTCCGGTAATCGCCGTTGATCTTCACATAATCATAGGTCAGGTCGCAGCCCCAGGCCGTCGAGACCGCGCTGCCGCTGTGCAGGTCGATGAGGATCTCGATCTCGCTCTCAAGCAGGATCTTCTTGGCCTCTTCCTCGGAAAAATCGACGCCCGCGCCGTCCTTGCACACAAGGATCGTCCCGGCTTTCGAGGCAAACTGCACGTCGATCCTGCCCACGTCGACCGGCGCGCCGGAATAGCCGATGGCACACAGCACCCGGCCCCAGTTGGCGTCCGCGCCGAACATGGCCGCCTTTGTGAGAGACGAGCAGATGACGCTCTTGGCGACGGTCTTGGCGATGTCCAGCGCCGCCGCGCCCGAGACCTTGCACTCGAGCAGCTTCGTCGCACCCTCGCCGTCGCCCGCGATGCAGCGGCACAGATACACTGTCACGGTGTTGAGCGCCTGCATGAAGGCCGTGAAATCTTTGCCCTCCGCCGTGATCTCCGCGTTTCCGGCAAGGCCGTTGGCCAGGACTGTCACCATGTCGTTGGTCGACGTGTCGCCGTCGACGGAGACCATGTTGAACGTGTTGGCGATGTCGGTCGAGAGCGCCTTCTGCAGCATGGCAGGGGAGATGGCGCAGTCGGTCGTGATGAACACGAGCATCGTCGCCATATTGGGGTGGATCATGCCGGAGCCCTTGCAGATGCCGCCGATCCTGCATTCCTTGCCGCCCACAGTGAAGCTGACGGCGATCTCCTTGCGCTTGGTGTCGGTGGTCATGATGCCCTCGGCGGCCTCGGCCGAGTGCGGGCCGAGATTTTTGACCAGCTCCGGGATCCCGGCGGCGATGGGCGCGATATCGAGCGGCTGCCCGATGACGCCCGTCGAGGCCACGACGACGTCGGAGCTCTGGATCTGCAGGGCCTGGGCCAGCAGCTCGCTCATCTGCTCGGCGATCTCAATGCCGTTGGCGTTGCAGGTGTTGGCGTTGCCGCTGTTGCAGATGACGGCCTGTGCCTTGCCGTTGGCAAGATGCTGCTTCGTCACGACGAGCGGCGCGCCCTTGACCAGATTCGTGGTGTAGACCGCTGCCGCGCTGGCCGGGACACTGGAATAGATCAGCGCCAGATCCCGCTTCGTTTTATTCTTCCGGATGCCGCAGTGGACGCCCGCGGCCGTAAAGCCCTGCGCGGCGCACACGCCGCCTTCGATCGTTTTCATCTGTGTTTCCTCCCGCATTACAGTTCCAGACCCAGCGTTTTCTCCGCGCCGGTCACAAGATTCATACATTCCACGGCCGCGCCGGACGCGCCCTTGCCGAGGTTATCATAGACGGCCAGCAGGAGCATTCGCTCCTCATTGCCGGCCACGGCGATCTGCATGCTGTCCTTCCCGGCCAGCGCCGCGGCGGATAGAAAGCCGCCCGCGTCCGCCGCGTCGGTGTAGGAGACGACCGGCCCCGTGTACAGTGCCTGATAGACTGCCCTGACGTCCTGCATCGAAGCGCCCGGCTTCAGCCACTGCGCAAACAGCGGGACCGTGACCTGCATGCCGCTGTAAAAGTCCGATACGACCGGGCAGAATACCGGCTCGCTGGCAAGCCCCGTCATCTGCTTCATTTCCTTCAGATGCTTGTGTGTCTGGCCGAGCGCGTACTGCCGCGGCGCGTCCAGCAGCGCGCTGCGCGCGGGCGCCTCATACTCCGCGATCATCTTCTTGCCGCCGCCCGAGTAGCCGGTCAGCGAATAGCAGCTGAGAAGCGCGTCCTTGTTCAGCAGTCCTGCTGCCACAAGGGGATGCACCAGCGCGATAAACCCGCTTGCGTGGCAGCCGGGCACGGCGATGCGCCTGGCCTGCCGGATGCGGGCCTCCTGCAGTGCGGAGAGCTCCGGAAAGCCGTAGCACCAGCCGGGAGCCGTGCGGTGCGCCGTCGAGGTGTCGAGCACAACAGTGTCCGGGTTTTCCACCCACGACGCCGCTTCCTCCGCCGCTGCGTCCGGCAGACACAAAAACGCGACGTCTGCCTCGTTGAGCAGCTGCCTGCGGCGGCCTTCGTCCTTTCGCTCCGCTTCCGGAAGCGTCAGAAGCTGGATGTCGCTGCGCGCTTGCAGACGGTCGAAGATGCGCAGGCCGGTCGTCCCGGCGCTGCCGTCGATAAACACCTTTTTCATCGAGATCCCTCCACAGCCGGGGCCACCCGGCTCTTTGATGCGACTAATATACACCATCATGCATGATTATGCAAGTATTTTCTGCAAAGTTTGAATATTTTGTTCTAATTATACATTACGGCGTGCATATCATGCATACGTTTGGACACTTTGACGCGCAAAAAAACCGCCCGCCGGATTTTTTCCGGCGGGCGGCTGTTTGCATGCGGAGACAGATATGCTATACTCAAAGAAAAAACCACAGGAGGCCACCTATGCTTCTGCAGAGTCTTCACACCCACAGCCTCTACGACGACGGACAGGACACGCTCGCGCGCATGGCGCAGAACGCCGAAGCCGCGGGCCTGGACGCCCTGGGCTTCAGCGGGCACAGCCCGCTTCCGTTCGCAAACGATTGGGCGATCGACCAGAGCTGTCTGGCAGATTATCTGCGCGAGGCGCGCAGCCTGCAGGAGGACTTTCGCGGCCGCTTTTCCCTCTACTGCGGGCTGGAGTGGGACAGCTGCTCGCCGCTGCCGGAGCAGAAGCTCGATTATCTGATCGGCTCCGTCCACTATTTTCCCGCCCTGCCGGACGGCACGCGCTTCACCGTCGACGGCAGCGCGCAGCTGCTGGCGCAGTGTGCGCAGGTGCAGTTCGGCGGCGACATGGCGGCGCAGGCCGACTGCTACTACGCGCTCGTCGCCCGCCTGGCAGAGGTCCCGCAGGTCGATATCGTCGGCCATTTTGACCTCATCACGAAGTTCGATGAGCCGCACACGCGCTATCCCATCGTCCCGCCCAGCGCACGCGCCGCGATGGAGCGGCTGGTCCGGTCAGGGAAGATCTTCGAGATCAAGACCGGTGCGATCAGCCGCGGCTACCGGCAGACGCCGTATCCCGCCGAGCCGCTTCTGCGCCTGCTGCGGGAGATGGACGGGAAGATCCTCTTCACCGCCGATGCCCACCGCGCCTGCGACGTCGCCTTCGGCTATGCCGAAGCTGTTGCGCTTGCCTGCCGCTGCGGCTTCGATACCTTCTGGCGTCTGACCGAGGAGGGCTTCGTCCCCGCGCCGCTGCATCGCGCCCTCACATAAAAAGCACCACGACCGCCCCGGCAGCCAGATCGTTGCCGGGGTCGTTTGCTGCTATGTAGTCAAATTGTAAAATTCCGTCAGGACTGCCGCTCAATCCGCGCTGCTCAGCGCCAGAAGATCCTCCAGCATCCGCGAGAGCTCTTTTCTGTTCAGCTCCTCCTGCACGCGCAGCTTCCCGTCCTTTTCCGTCAGCAGGTCAGAGGCATAGGCCCAGCGGACCGCATCCTCCGCGTCGGCGTCGATCTCGTCCGCGTCCGTGAACTGCGTCAGATCAACGTCCGCGCCCGCTTCAGTGTCCAGCCCCAGCTGCTTTGCCATCTGATAGAGCGTCTTTGCTGCCTCCTGCCGCGTCAGCGGCGCGTCGGGATTGTAATCGGGCAGGGGAGCGGCTTCTTCGTCCGAAGCCTGCGTCCAGTGCGCGTAGAGCGTCGTATCCGCCGTCAGATGCAGCGGCTGCTGCGTGTCGACGGGTTCCTCGTCTTCCGTGTACCAGCCGTCAAAGGCGGCGTCTTCCCGTTCGGGGTCGTTGACATACAGATCCGCAAGGCTCTTGCCCTGTTCCGCTTCCAGCGTGACGGGCTCGTCATTCTCGTCCGTCACGAGCGTGAGGGTATAGACGGCCTCCTGCAGCTGCAGGTCCGTAAAGCCGTTTTCATGCACGGCGCTGATGCAGAGCGTCGGATCGTCGCTCGTAAAGTTCTCCGAGAAATCATCCGCGTAGCCGGTCAAAACGGCCTGCTCCGCCTGGCCGCTGACGCCGACGCGTGCCTGCTTGTCAAGACCCAGCGCGCCGATCGTTACCGTGCCGGTCTCATCCAGCCAAAGGTTGTTCTGCGCGTCCTGCGCGCGGTTGCCGGTGAGGTTCGTCGTGCCGCAGAGCTCCAGTTCGCCCGCGCAGTACACGCCGCCGCCCAGGATCTGCCGCTCCGAAGCCTTCATTTCGCCCGTCAGCCGGTTGCCCGCGATGACGCAGCTGTCGATCACGGCCTTCGCGTGCGCTGCGATGACAACGCCCGCGCCGTACCGGCCCTCGTTGTCGATGATATTGACGCCGGATAGATACAGCTGGTTATAGTCGCCCACGCTGATAGCTCCGGCCGTCGCGCCGGTGATGCGGCCGCCCGCGAGCGCGTTTTTCTCGTTCGCCGCGATATAGGCCTCCTGCCAGGCAAAGCTCCCGTCGTCAAAGATCAGCTCACCGGCCTCGCCGACATAGTAGTTGCTCGAGGTCCCGGCCCCGTTGCAGTCCGTGATGGTCAGCACCGAGGGCTCCGCCCCTTCGTCGCTGACGGCAAGGTAAATGATGCAGCCCTCCGCGCCGTCTGCGAGCGAGAGGGAATAGCCGTTCAGGCAGAGCGTCACCTGCACGCCGTTTTTCGCCACACACAGCGGCTCGTCCAGCGTCCAGTCCTCCGTCAGATAGTAGCAGCCGCTTTCCAGCTGCCCGCCGCGCACCGTCAGCGGCTCGAAAGCCGGTTCCTCACAGGCGTCCTCGCGGTTGACTGCGTGGATATGCGTGCCGTCCGCCGGCACTTCCTCTGCGGCCGCATCCGTTTCTGCCGCCGCATCCTGCTCCGGCTGTTCGGCAGTTTCCGTGTTTGCTTCTGCCGCAGCCGCATCGGGCTGTGTCCCGTCGGCGGGCGCAGCTTCCGCTTCTGCGACCGTGTCCGCCGCCTCCTGCGCGGGCTGCTCTGCGGTCTGATCGTCCGCAGCGGCCGCGCACACGCTGCACAGCCCCACGACGAGCGCCAGGATCAGCACCAGGCTGAGCCATCTTTGTTTCTTCATGTCCTTCTCCTCCTGTGGTTGGAGTATTATGTTTACCAAAAGAGTACCATATTTGCGCTGTATTTTCAACGTTTTTCTCCGGTTTTAAGCAAATATTAAACTTTTTTCTGCCAACATCACCATATATGGGCCAAAACCTCCCGCCTTCCGCAACATCTTGTTTTCCGTTGACAGGCCCGTCCTCCGCACACTATAATATCTTCTGGCATTTCACAGAAAGAAGGCGTCCGGATGGATCAGAAAAACGCGTTTCTCGGCACGGAACCGATCGGCAGACTCCTGTTCCGGCTGGCGATCCCGACGGTGATCGCGCAGCTCGTCAATATGCTCTATAATATTGTAGACCGCATCTACATCGGCCACATGCCGCAGGTCGGCAGCCTGGCCCTGACCGGTCTTGGCGTCTGCACGCCGATCATCCTGATCGTGTCGGCCTTCGCTGCGCTCGTCGCCTCAGGCGGCGCACCGCGCGCGTCCATCAGCATGGGTAAGGGCGATCTGCAGACGGCCGAAAAGATGCTCGGCGGCTGCTTCTCCCTGCAGCTTGGCATCTCTGCCGTCCTGACCGCGGTGCTTCTCATCTGGAACCGCGATCTGCTTCTTGCCTTCGGCGCGAGCGGGCAGACCATCGATTATGCCGCCGACTATATGCAGATCTACGCCATCGGCACCGTCTTCGTCCAGCTGACGCTCGGCATGAACGCGTTCATCACCGCCCAGGGCTTTGCGCGGGAGGGGATGCTCACCGTGCTGATCGGCGCCGTGTGCAATATCGTGCTCGACCCGATCCTGATCTTCAAGCTCGGCATGGGTGTGCGCGGCGCTGCGCTGGCGACCATCGTCTCGCAGGGCGTGTCGTGCCTGTGGGTCGTGCTGTTCCTGTTCAGCAAAAAAAGCGTCCTGAAGCTGCGTGTGCAGAACTTCCTGCAGAGCCCGCGGCTCATCCTGCCCTGCGTGGGCCTCGGCACGGCGACGTTTATCATGCAGGCGAGCGAGAGCGTGCTCTCCGTCTGCTTCAATTCCTCGCTGGCCCGCTACGGCGGCGATATTGCCGTCGGCGCCATGACCATCCTCACGAGCGTCATGCAGTTTGCGCTCCTGCCCCTGCAGGGGATCTCGCAGGGCGCGCAGCCGATCCTGAGCTATAACTACGGCGCAAAGAACGTCGAGCGCGTCAGAAAGACCTTCCGCGTGCTCCTGACCGTCTGCCTGACGTATTCCGCGCTGATCTGGGCGTTTGTCATGCTTTGCCCGCGCGTGTTCGCCGGGATCTTCACGCCGGACGCCGAACTGATCGAATTCACCGGCCGCGCCCTTCGCATCTACTGCGCGGTGCTGGCGATCTTCGGCATCCAGCAGGCCTGCCAGATCACCTTCGTCTCCATCGGCAAGGCCGTCTGCTCCATCATCGTGGCCGTCATGCGCAAATTCGTCCTGCTCATCCCGCTGATCTACCTGCTGCCGCACCTCGTCCCGGATCCGACCCTGGGCGTCTACCTCGCCGAGCCCGTCGCCGATACCCTCGCCGTGACCTTCACCTCCATCCTCTTCTCCCACCAATTCCGCAAAGCCCTCCGCACCCTCGAATCGGAACGCAGCGCGTAAAAGAGAAAAAGGCCCGCCGCGCTGCTGCGCGGCGGGCCTTGGTTTATTCCTCCGGTTTATCGTCCTCATCCGGCGTTTTTTTATGCGCCTGTTCGATCGTATGGATCAGGAAGGCGCCCATTGCGGCGATCGCGCCGACGATGCCCCAGCCGGAGCTGTTTGCCGCCGATACGCCGATCAGTTCGAGCAGGAAGCTGAAGGCCAGCGTGCCTGCCAATGCCCAAATCGCCATATCCGTACCTCCCAGTTATCTTTTTCTCAGGATAGCACACGGGGCCGGGAAAAGCAAGGCGTCAGGCTTCCAGCTTGTACTTTTCCTCAAACGCGTTATACTGGAGCAAGAATTCGTTGCTGCCGGATTTGACGTCGCCGAGATACTTGTGCAGGTCGATGCGCTCGTTCTTCATGTCGAGCAGACAGCCGGCGATGTTCGAGCAGTGGTCGGATACGCGCTCGAGGTTCGTCAGCAGGTCGGAGAGCACGAAGCCCGCAGCCAGCGAGCATTCGCCGCGCTGGAGTCTGGCGATGTGGTTCGTGCGCAGCTCGTCCTTGAGCTTGTCGATGACCTGCTCGAGCGGCTCGACCTGCCGCGCCAGCGCCAGATCGTCCTGCAGGAATGCGCGGCTCGTCAGATCGACGATCTCGCCGACCGCGTCCAGCATGGTCTGCAGCTCCTTCTGCGCCGTCGGCGTGAACGAGACGCCCTTCTCCTTCAGCTCCTCAGCGGATTCGATGATGTTGACGGCGTGGTCCGCGACGCGCTCGAAATCGCCGATCAGATGCAGCAGCATCGACGACTCTACGCTGTCCTGCTCGCTCATCGGCTGCGTGGCCAGATGCACGAGGAAGGTGCCGAGCGTGTCCTCATACCGGTCGGTGTCGTCCTCACGCCTGCGGACCGAGGCGGCCAGCTCCGGCGTGAAGTGCAGCACGGCCTGCAGGCTCTCATGCAGCGCCAGCTCCGCGTCGGCGGCCATGCGCTTGGTCAGCTCCTCGCTCTTGACGAGCGCGATGGCCGGCGTGGCGAACAGACGCTCGTCCAGCACGGCGGCGGTATCGGGGTGATCCGTCTCCGGGATCAGCCGGTACGACAGCTTTTCCAGCAGCCCGCAGCACGGCAGCAGCATCAGCGTGCACAGCACATTGAAGATCGAGTGGATGACCGCGATCTGGAACGTGTCGATCGGCTGGTCAACAAAGGAGAAGTGCAGCAGCAGATTTGCCACCTCAAATACCGTCAGCCAAACGACCGTGCCGATGATATTGAAGCTCAGATGCACGACGGCGGCCCGGCGGGCATTTTTATTCGTGCCGACGGACGAGAGCATCGCCGTCACGCAGGTGCCGATGTTCTGGCCCATGATGATGGGGATCGCCGCGCCATAGCTGACCGCGCCGGTCGACGAGAGCGCCTGCAGGATACCTACCGAGGCGGACGAGGACTGCACGATGCCGGTCAGAATCGCACCGGCCAGCACACCGAGAATGGGATTGGAGAACATCAGGAAGAACTTCGTGAAGTTCGGGTCGTTGCGCAGGCCCGAGACCGAGCCGGACAGCGACTCCATGCCGAACATCAGCGTCGCAAAGCCGAGCAGGATGAGGCCCGTGTCCTTTTTCTTGCCCTTGCCGGTCAGATACAGAATGATGCCGATCACGGCCAGCACCGGCGTGAACGACGACGGCTTCAGCAGCTGCAGAAACAGGCTGTCGCCGCTGATGCCGGACAGCGACAGCAGCCACGCCGTGACCGTCGTGCCGATGTTCGCGCCCATGATCACCGGGATCGACTGCCGCAGGCTCAGAAGCCCGGAGTTGACAAAGCCGACCACCATGACCGTCGTCGCCGACGACGACTGGATCACCGCCGTCACGGCAAGTCCCGTCAGCAGGCCGGAAAACCGTCCGCTCGTCAGCTTCGCCAGAATGGCCTTCAGCGAGCCGCCCGCCCGCTTTTCCAGCGCCGTCCCCATCACGCTCATGCCAAACAGGAACAGGCTCAGCGAGCCGAGCATGGTCAAAAAGTCAAAAATCGTCATTTCACAAAGATCCCTTTCCGTATTTCTCTTGTGTTCTGACCCTACTATAAATTTAAAATGTCAAAAGCGCGTGCATGCCCGTGTTAAATCTTCGTGAGATTTCTCCGCGGATGTTAAATCCATCGAAAATCCGTGTAAAACAGCGGCCAAAAAGGAAAGCCGGGCTTCCCTCTGGGTGGGGAAGCCCGGGTTTGCTTATTTCGTCCGGCTGCAGCCGGTGCAGCTGTCTTCGGGTTTGATGCAGGGGTCGTTTTTGCCGGGGAAGAAGGCGTCCATCGGGAACTCGATCTGGCTGAAAACATCGCAGGGGCTCTCGGTGCTCGCGCCGCCGACCGGCGGGCAGGTCTTCGAGGGGACGCAGTAGTCGAACGTCGGGATGAGCAGCTGCGTGTCGCGCTCGAGCCGGACGATGGAGAACTGCCCGATGGTCACGAGCAGCCGCTTGCATTCGCCGGTCAGCACCAGCGGCTCGTCGAAGCAGCCCAGCAGCGCCTCGGGGATGGAGGGAGCGGTCTCGCTCTGGCAGCAGCAGCCGCACGCCTCCATCACGCGCGAGCCGAGGATGATCGGGTCGACCGTCTCGGCAATGGCCCGCGGCAGCGAGACCGACTGCAGCGACTTTTTGCAGAGGCACGTCAGATCGTCCTTGCTCGAGAAGATCCGGGCGCAGGTCTCGCCGCCGAACAGCACCAGCCGCTTCGAGAAGACCGCCAGGCCCGTGACCGTGTTCGTCCGCCCGGCCGAGAGCGTCGCGTCGGCGATGACGCGGTAGTAGAAGGTAACGTCGACCGTAAAGTAGCCGGAGGAGTAGGGGACACACTCCACCTGAACATCGACAAACAGCAGCTCCACGAACCGCGCCTTCGCGCTCGCCGCGCAGTCCAGCGTGTGCTGGGAGTCCACCGTTAAGTACACGCGCAGATCTTCAATGCAGTCTTTGGCAAGGCAGCTGTCCGTGATTTTCCCCGTATGCACGCAAACAGCCTCACGGATGCCGCGCAGATCACAGGTCTTGCCAGCCTGTGCAGGTTCAGACATTCGGATGACCTCCTATTATATGATCGTAAAGGTTCGCGTGGCCGAAACCAGGGTCGTTCACGCTTCGCTTTCATAACAGTTTATGCAGCGCCGGGCGTATGTGAAACTCCGCGGAAGGAAATTGGCCCCGAAATTGCGTGGACAAATGCGGAAATATGTGCTAAGATGATATGCGTATGATTCTAAATTGGTGAGGTATGCCTGCACATGAAACTGGATATCATGGGCCTGCAGTTTGATAACGTCACGATGGATGAGGCCGCCGCCCGCGCCGAACAGATCCTCGCGGGAGACAGGACCTGCTACGCCGTGACCCCCAACGCCGAGATCGCCTACGAAGCCCTGCACGACGAAAAGCTCCGCGCGCTCATCAACGGCGCGGACCTCGTCCTGCCGGACGGCGCCGGCGTCGTCCTGGCCTCGAAGCTTTTAAAGACGCCGCTCAAGCAGAAGGTCGCGGGCGTCGACTTTGCCGACCGTCTGCTCTCCATCCTCGAGAAGACCGGCGGCGGTCTGTTCCTGCTCGGCAGCAAGCCCGGCATCGCAGAGCTTGCTGCGCAGAAAATGCTCGAAAAGCATCCGAAGCTGCATATCTGCGGCATGAACGACGGCTATTTCAAGGACGAAGCCCCGATCATCGAGAAGATCAACGCCGCCCGGCCTGATGTGCTCTTTGTCTGCCTCGGCGCGCCGAAGCAGGAGCTTTTCATGAAGGACCATCTGGACGCGCTGCACGTCAAGCTCATGATCGGCCTCGGCGGCTCGCTTGACAGCTTCGCGGGGACCGTGAAGCGCGCGCCGAAGTGGATGATCCGCTGCAATCTGGAATGGCTCTACCGGCTCATCAAGGAGCCGAAGCGGTTCGGACGTATGCTCCGGCTGCCAAAATACCTGTTTGCCGTGCTCGGCAAACGGATAAGAGGGTAAACAACATGGGAAAACTGATCGTGTTTGAGGGAACCGACGGTACCGGAAAATCCACACAGTTCGCACTTCTGACCAAGCGGCTGCAGAGCGAGAACATCCCGTTCCGCCGTCTGCAGTTTCCGCAGTATCTCGAGCCGTCGTCGGCGCTTATCCGGATGTATCTCAACGGCGAATTCGGCGACGACCCGAACAGCGTCAACGCCTACGCGGCCTCGACTTTCTACGCGGTCGACCGCTACGCGTCCTATCAGCGCGTCTGGAAGGACGATTACGCGGCGGGCGGCCTCATCCTGTCGGACCGCTATACGACGTCCAACGCCGTCCACCAGGGCGGAAAGCTCGAGGGAGCGGCGCGGGAGGAATTCTTCTCCTGGCTCTATGATCTGGAATTTTGCCGCATGGGCCTGCCGAAGCCGGATTTGGTTTTGTGCCTCGACATGCCGGTGGAGATCGCCGAGACGCTCATGCGCAAGCGCGAGAGCGACACCGGGACGAAGGCCGACATCCACGAGCGCAACGACAAATATCTGCACCAGTGCCGCGAGGTCGCGCGGCAGGCCGCGGCCTACTTCGGCTGGACGGTCGTCTCCTGCGTGAAAGACGGGAAGCTCCGCTCGATCGAGGATATCCATGAGGAACTGTATTCGTACGTAAAAAAATGTCTGGAGGAAGCATAATACAATGGTATATTTGATCTTGGGTACCGGCTTTGAGCCGATGGAAGCCATTGCGCCGTGCGACATTCTGCGCCGCGGCGGCGTGGAAGTGCAGCTCGCCGGGATCGGCGGGACGCTGATCGAGGCCGGTCACGGCGTGCGCGTGCAGGCCGACTGCCGCGTGGAGGATCTGAAGCTGGCTTCGACCGACATGGTCATCCTGCCCGGCGGCCTCGGCGGCGTGCATTCGATCCTCGCCTGCGATACCGCCATGAATTTTATCCGCCTTGCCTATGCGGACGGAAAATATATCGCGGCCATCTGCGCCGCCCCCACGATCCTTGCCCAGCTGCTCATCACCGACGGCCGCAAGGCCACCTGCTACCCGGGCCTCGAGGAGAAGATGGGCGCCGCCGTCATGACGGCCTGCGGCGCCGTGCAGGACGGCCGCGTCATCACCGGCCGCGCGGCGGGCTCGGCTGACGAGTTTGGCCTTCTGTGCCTGCAGGCGCTGAAGGGGAAGGCCGCCGCGGATCAGGTCGCGGCCGACATCGTCTACCGCGCATAAGGGAGGAACACATGGCTGAACAGAACCCCAACGCCCGTCCGGACGAACAGACGCCCGAGCAGGACGCGCTGGAAAAAAGTCTGGAAGAGCTTTCGCTCGATGAGCTGCTGGCGTCGGTCAAGGACGATCTGGCCCGCGTCGACGCGATGATGGACGAGCCCGGCGATGCGGCGCAGCCCGAACAGCCGGATGCGCCTGCGCCCGACACGCCGGACGCCGCCGAAGAAGCGCCCAAGCCCGGCATGCAGCCGCTCTTTGAGCCGAAGATCCCGGAGGAATACGCGGATCTGACCGTCGACCAGGAGACGCAGCCGGAGAGCCAGGAGCCCGAAAAGAAGCGCCCGCGGCTGCCGTCCGGCATCCGGGTGCTGCTGTACGTGTGCTGCGTGCTGGCAGTGGCTGTGCTGCTGGCCGTGGCGGTCTGGCGCTGCGCCGACGACGTGCTGTCGCTGACGAAAGAGGACGCCGAGGTCACCGTCTCCATCCCCGACGGCGCGACGATCTCGCAGATCGCCGGAGAGCTCAAAAGCAAGGGCCTCGTGCGCTATGAGACCCTGTTCAAATTCTACTGCTGGGCCTCCCACGCGGAAAAGACCATCGAGCCCGGCACCTATACGCTGAACAGCCGCTACGACTATCACGCCCTCGTCAGCAACATGATCGAGGCCAGCCCCGACCGTGCGGTCGTCGAGGTCACCATTCCCGAGGGCTACGAGTGCGAGGATATCTTCCGCCTGCTCGAAGCTGACGGCGTCTGCTCCTATCAGGATCTGGCCGATACCGCGGCGAGCTACGAATTTGCCTATGACTTCCTGCAGGAGATCCCCTACGGCAGCGAAAACCGGCTGGAGGGCTATCTCTTCCCGGATACGTATCAGTTCTATATGAGCGACGATCCGGCGAACGTCATCGACAAATTCCTGCGCAACTTCGATAACAAATTCACCGACGATCTCTACGACGCGCTGGACGCGCTCAACGACCGTCTGGCCCAGCGCATGCGCACGAATGGCTTCACCGAGACCGAGATCACGGACGGCAGACTCTCGCTCTACGACCTCATCACCGTCGCCTCTCTCGTGGAGAAGGAGACCGCGAAGACCTCCGAGAGCGCCTCCATCGCCTCCGTCATCTACAACCGCCTGTGCAGCAAGCTTTATCCCTGCCTCGAGATCGACGCGACCATCCAGTACGCGCTCGCCGAGCGCAAGGAAGTGCTCTCCAACGCGGACAAGGGCGTCATCAGCCCCTATAACACCTACACGAACGCCGGTCTGCCCGCAGGCCCGATCGCCAACCCCGGTATGAACTCCATCCGTGCGGCGCTGTACCCGGCCGAGACCAATTATTACTTCTACGCCCTGAACGCCGACGGCGTCCACCACTTCTCCGAGACCTATTACGAGCACCAGAACTTCTTGGCGGAGCTCGCGGGCAAGACCCAGCCGGACGAGGAGCAGACGGACGCGCCTGCGGACGGCGAAGAGACCACCGATACGGAGAATCAGACAGATGGACAGACGTAAGCCGGAGCTTCTGAGCCCGGCAGGGGATATGGAAAAGCTGCGCATGGCCGTCGCCTACGGCGCGGACGCCGTGTATCTGGCAGGCACGAGCTTCGGCATGCGCTCGTTCACCGGCAACTTTACGCCGGACGAGCTGCCGAAGGCGGTGCAGCTGGCCCACGCCGCGGGCGTGAAGGTCCACTGCACGGTCAATATCATGCCCCGCAATGATGAGGCTGCCGCGCTCCCGGCCTATCTCGAGCAGCTCGACGCCGCGGGCGTCGACGCTCTCATCCTCGCGGATCTCGGCGCGTTCACGCTGGCAGGGAAGTACGCCCCGCGCTGCGAGCGGCACATCTCCACCCAGCAGTCGATCGCCAACTACGTCTGCGCGCAGAGCTGGTTCGACCTCGGCGCGCGCCGCGTGGTGCTCGCGCGGGAGCTGAGCCTGCAGGAGATCCTGACGATCCGCGAGCGGGTCTCGCCCGAGCTCGAGCTCGAGACCTTCTGCCACGGCGCAATGTGCGTCTCCTATTCCGGCCGCTGCCTGCTCAGCAACTATATGACCGGCCGCGACTCCAACCGCGGCCAGTGCGCCCAGCCCTGCCGGTATCAGTACGCCCTGATGGAAGAAAAGCGCCCCGGCGAATACTTCCCGGTCTTCGAAGACGAAAAGGGCACGTACATCATGAATTCCCGCGATATGTGCATGATCGACCATCTGGACGAGCTCTGCGACGCCGGGATCGACTGCCTGAAGATTGAGGGCCGCGCCAAATCCGCCTATTATGCCGCCATCGTCACCGGCGCCTACCGCCACGTGCTCGACGACGTGTGGGCCGGCCGCGCGCCGGATCCCGTCTGGCGCGATGAGGTGGACCATGTCTCTCACCGCCACTACTCCACCGGCTTCTACTACGGCCAGCCCGGCCAGTTTACCGAGGATTCCCGCTATCTGCGCCAGTGGCAGATCTGCGCCGTCGTGGAAAGCTGCGACGCGCAGGGGAACGCGGTCCTGAGCCTGCGCAACAAGTTCGCCGTCGGCGATACCGTCGAGCTCGTCGGCCCGGACTTCCGCCCGCTTTCGTGGCAGGTCCCGCCCATGGAGGATATGGACGGCATCCCGCTGTCCGAGCCGCGCACCCCGCAGATGCGCTTCCGCGCCAAGCTCCCCGCCCAGGTCCCGCCCCTCTCCTTCGTCCGCCACGCGGTCGAACTCTCCGGCCGATAAAAAACCGGCGCACCGAATAGACGGGTGTCCGTAAAACAGTTAATCCTCCGTATGGCTTAGACCATGCGGAGGATTTGTTTATGTCTAATCTTCAAACTTGCTGGCGGCAAACGGTTTGTCAAAACCGTTTGCGGACGGCAAGTCCACAGGGGATAGCCGCTTTAGCAGCGCAAGGGGGTGTAGCCACCTTGACGGAACGAAGTGACGAAACATTCTCGGTCGGGCAGTTTTCTTCTGCTGATTGGGAATGAAGCTCCGCAGGACGCACATACTCCCGATAGGAGAGTATAGAAGTGCGCCCTTTAGTTCCTAAAGGGATTTTTCCTTAATACTTTTTCATCAGCTTATTAAAAATGACAATTCCTGCGATAACTTGAAACAGTAAATATCCGCTGAGATAGAGTACCATCATACGAGCATTATCAATGACTTCCAATGCTCCGAGAATACCGAAAACCAAAATGGAGAAACAAACAACCAGCAGTCCTAAGCTGTAAGTATATCTTCCGGCTCTATCTCTGATTTTTGTTTTCAACTCGTCATGCTGTTCAATTCGTTCGTTCTCCAAACGCTCTTCGTATCGCTCTTTATTTTTGGGGGAACTCCAATAAAAATATTTGCATATCATCATAATTCCGGGGAAGATACCTGCGCCCGCAAAGCCCCATAAAATGTCCTCTGACTTTGTTTCAATCAACAGCGCAACAATCAAACAAGCCACGCCGAAAAGCACATATAGTATCCCGGTTATCAAATTACTCTTTTTCATTTTCTGCACCTCTTTCATAGATAAAGATTTCTTCAATTCGTTTGCCAAAAAAGTCTGAAATTGCAAAAGCTAATTCCAATGATGGATTATACTTTCCTGTTTCGATTGAACTAATGGTTTGTCTTGAAACACGAAGCATTTTTGCAAAATCATCTTGATTTAATCCTCGCTCCTTTCGTAACTGCTCAACTTTATTCTTCAAAAAAACGCCTCCTTGCATGACAAGTTCCCTTTACAAGCTTACTATAGCATGACACACTCATCTTGTCAAGTTTCCTTTACAACATTTACTTCTTTATCATGGGAAAATTACAATTTATTCATACAGTAAGAGCGCCTAAACATTTTTCGTCCGGGCGCTCTCAGTATCAATCATATATCAGCTCAAACTTCACAATCTCTTCTGCCTGTGCCTTGCAAGCGTTCATCTGCCGCACCCATTCCATTTGGTTTTCGGCTTTCAGTTGCTCGGTCACGCCGTTTTGCTTTGCCAGCGACCGCATGATCAGCTCCATGCGGTTTTGTGCCGCTTCGTCAATCTTATCGCAATACTGTCTTACGTACACCCAGCTATGGCGGTGCGCCGGTTTTCTCTTTTTATTTCTCCAAAATCCGCATCAGTGCGTTCCGGCCGACCTGCATCGCGCCCTTCGGGCAGAACTCCTGGCAGCAGAAGCAGTGGATGCAGGCCTTGCGGTCGATGCGCGGCTTGCCGCGCTGCATCGTGATGGCCTTCGCGGGGCAGATGTTCGCGCACTTCCGGCAGCCGATGCACGCCTTCGCGTGCAGCTTCGGATAGGGCGTCAGCAAGTGGAACAGGAAGCTGTCCACCAGCTTCGCGACCGGCCCCTTCCCGCCTCTGCGGAAAAAGACGCTTGCCTGCGAGGGGACCGTTTGGAAATCCGCCACGGCCAGCGCGTCCGCGTCGCCATAGACCCGCAGCGCCTCCCGGCTTTCCGGGCACAGCCCGCGGCGGATCGCCGCCGTGAGCGTCGGCACCTCGTCCGGCCGCAGCCCGATCAGCCCGCACGCCACAAGATCGAGCGCGTGCGGACTTTCCGCCGCCAGCAGACACCCGATCGGCCGCGCGGAGCCCTGCGTCGGCCCGTTGCCCTCCATGCCGACCACGGCGTCGCAGATGCACAGCCGCGGCTTACAGTATTCGCACAGATCGACGATCATGTTCGCAAAATCCTCGATCTTCGGGTATTTGTAGTGATATTCCGGCTTCATCGTGCCGGGAATGATGCCGAAAAAGTTCTTGACGGCGTTCGTCATGCCCATCATCCCGTGCGTCTTGAGCTTGCACACGTCGATGATCGCGTCCGCGTTTCTCAGATACGCCGTCTCGGTGAAGCTCCTTGCCTGCACGGCCTCCGGATACGAGACGGAGCAGACGGAAAAATCCCCGTTCAGCTCCGCACCCAGCGCCTCGGCCGCGCGCAGACCCGTCACGTCGTAGACGCGCTGCAGATGCGCGGCGTTGTACAGCCCGCCGGGGCTGTCGCCGAGGACGACGTGCGCCCCGCGCGCCTGCAGCATCCGCACGAGCGCGCAGACCACCGCCGGATGGACCGTCGCGGCCTCCTCCGGCTTCATCGCGGAGACCAGATTCAGCTTCAGCGCCACGCGCATCCCGGGCGTGACCCAGTCCAGCCCGCCCGCGGCCGTGACAGCCGTCTCCAGCGCGGCCGAGACCTCCGCATCCTCATAGCTCTTACAGGCGGCGAGCGCCACATCATACCGCATTCCGGCCCCTCCCGATGTTCAGAATACGTCTACTCTATCATGGAACCGCCGGAATTGCAACGCGTGAAAACCGCGCAGTATTTACTTTTGATGCAATATATGTTACAATATCTTATCATTTTGGAAACTTTCTTTCCACCCGGGGCTCAAACCGGGCGGAAAATGGAAGGGGACAGCTTATGGAAGACCTCAATCAGCTGCGTCCGGAGCAGGAGAGCGGAGCGAAAAAACCGGCCCCCGACGACGTCGACGCACTGCTGCAGGACGTCAAAAGCCTTCTCGGCGAGACCGACGCCGACATCGCAGCGGAAGCCCCGGCGGAGCCGGACGCGGAAGACTCCGAGCCCATCACGGCCGACGACGTGCAGATCGACTACGGCAAATTCTACGGCCCGGAGGAGCCCGGCCAGTCCAAGATCCCGCTGACCTACTACGAGCAGTCCAAGCCCGCCTACCAGCGTGCCCGCCGCGCCGAATACGAGCGCGTCCGCGAGCAGGAGCGCCTCGCCCGCGCCGAGCGCCAGCAGGCGCTCAGCCGCGACGATACCTCCCGCGTCCGGCAGGTCAGCACCGGCAAAAAACACGAAAAACCCCGCAAAAACGCCGCGGAATACGCCGAATGGCTCTATTCCCAGGGCCTGAGCACCGAAGAACAGCAGGCCCGGCAGGAGCAGGAGGAAGCGCTCGCCGCCCCTGCGGGCCGGGGCCGCAAAAAGCAGGAGAAGCCCAAGCGCCATACCGGCCTGCGCATCCTCGCCGTGCTGGTGCTTCTGCTGGCGATCCTGACCGCGGCGTTCCACTTCCTCATCGCCAGCCAGCCGGAGGCGGAGAACGCCCTGTCCGCGCGCAAGCCCGGCACCTCCACCATCCTCGTCGCCGGTACCGACGAGGGCGGCTACCGCACCGACTCCATGATGCTCGTGAATGTCGACCGGACGGAAAAGACCATCAGCCTCGTCTCCATCCCGCGCGACACGCTCATCTACTGCGAATATTCCGTCCCGAAGATCAACTCCGCCTACGGCTGGGCCGGGGGCGGGGAGCAGGGGATGCAGGAGCTGCTGCTGCGCGTATCCGAGATCATCGGCTTCACGCCGGACGGCTATATCGTCGTCGACCTCAGCATCTTCCGGCAGCTGGTCGACCTCATGGGCGGCGTCACCTTCGACGTCCCGGTCGACATGCACTACTCCGACCCCACGCAGAACCTCAGCATCGATCTGCAGGCCGGCAAACAGCACCTGAACGGCGAACAGGCCATGCAGGTCGCGCGCTTCCGCTCCGGCTACGCCACGGCTGACCTCGGCCGCATCGAGGTGCAGCGCGCGCTTGTCTCTGCCGCCATCCGCCAGTGGGTCTCGCCGAAGGGCGCCATCCACCTGCCGCAGGCCGTGAAGCTCGTCGCCGACCATACCAACACCGACCTTTCTGCCCGCAATCTCCTCTGGCTGGCCGAGAGCTTCCTGCTCTGCAGCCGCAGCGACATCCGCTCCGCCACGCTCCCCGGCTACGCCGCGAATTTTTCCAGCGGCTCGTATTACGTGCTGGACGCCGCGGGCGTCGCGGATATCGTCAACCAGTATCTGAACCCCTACGAGAAAGGAGCCGAGGCCGCGGATTTGTTCATCCGCAACGGCTGATTTTTTCCATGTACATCGATCCCACCCGCTATTCCGGCCGCCCGGCCGACTGCGCTTCCCGCCTGCCGAAGGAGCAGCGCTGCTATGACCTGCTGGGCCGCCTCGGCATCGCCTATTTCCGCGTCGACCATGACCACGCCGACACCATCGAGGCCTGCGAGGCCGTCGAGCAGGTGCTCGGCGAGAAGATCTGCAAGAATCTGTTCCTCTGCAACCGGCAGAAGACGCAGTTTTACCTGCTCATGCTGGAAGGGGAGAAGGTCTTCAAGACCAAGGACCTGTCGAAGCAGCTCGGCGTGGCGCGCCTGTCCTTCGCCGACCCGGCGGATATGGAGAAATATCTCGATATCACCCCCGGCTCCGTCAGCGTCCTCGGCCTCATGAACGACCCGGACAACGCCGTCCAGCTCGTCATCGACCGCCCCATCGCCGAGTCAGCCTCCATCGGCTGCCACCCCTGCATCAATTCCTCCACCCTCGCCATCGCCACGGCGGATATCCTTGAAAAATTTCTCCCCGCCGTCCACCATCCCCCCATCCTTGTAGACCTTCCGGACCCGGAGTAACCTCTCCGCCTCGCTTCGCTCAGCACCTCCCCTTCACAAGGGGAGGCTTTTTTACGCCCGCACCCAAGGCTCCCCTTGTCAAGGGGAGCTTTTTTACGCCCGCACCCAAGGCTCCCCTTGTCAAGGGGAGCTGGCGCGGAGCGCCTGAGGGGTTACCCCGCCGCAGCGGCCCAAGCCTTCCCCTCATAGGGGAAGGCTTTTCTTTTTGTAACCCTTCTGCAACCCCTTTGAAACCCATTCGAAAACAGTTCCGGGGTGTGGGACAAAATGGTTGACATAAATAAATTAAGAATTCTTAAAAAAGCCGATTTTCCCGAAAAATGCAGGAAAATCCCGTCAACAACCTATTGCGTTCTGCAAAGGACTGTGCTACGATATATATGAAAACAGGTGGAAACCGCGGATATCCCGCGGGCTTCCGCCGCCCCGTGCGCGCGGCCTTCCGCGCGTGCCGGATGGATCCCGGCGGCGAGCCGGGGAACAATGCAAGGAGGAAGAATTATGAAAAAACGTTTATTGGCCCTGCTTCTGTGCCTGGTCATGGTCATCGGACTTGTCCCGACCGCATTCGCGGCAGATGACGGGAAAAATCAGGTTTCCCTGAACTTCGTCTACGAGGGCGAAATTCCTGAAGGCTTTGTGAACTTTAGCAGAAATGTACCGAAGGGAACGGATGACATTACGCTCCCGGCAATCGAAGAGCCGACCGGTTACTCCTTTGCTGGCTGGTATTTCGACTGGGATACAGCCAGAGAGTGGCCTGTCACTGTTCTAAAGGGCGGCACGACTGAGGACATGACGTTCTATGGCGTGTGGTCGAAGGATACGACACCCGCTCCCGGCTTGACTGTCACCTATCAGAAAGCCAAGGATCTGACGGAAGGTCAAATTACGGACGCATATTTTTCTGGATATAAGTTCAGAAAGTACCCCACGGATTGGACGATTCCGGAAGACAAGGAATTTGACGGCTGGACAGATGGCGTAAAGGTCTTCCAGGCAAGAGAGCCTCTGACAGGCCTTGCTGGAAACCTCGTTGTATATCCCGTCTTTAAGAATAAGGATGTCAGCGAAGAAGTGACTGTCTACTATAGAAACGAGCTTGGAGGCCCTGCTTCCTTTAAGGTTGCAAAGGATGCCAATATCATCATTGACCCGAATGGCGGCAAGTTCCGGAACAGCACAGCTACTGCGTATCTTGCCATTCCGAGCGACGCCATCATTGAAGATGCCACAAGCGACAGCAAGGTTTTTGTTGGCTGGCTCAAGAGCACTGAGGGCGATTTTGTCAAGCTGACTGCGCAGTGGAAAGAAGACACCGCGACCGGGTACACCGTCACGTTCTACTGCTGGAAGCACCAGTACAAGAGCGAGGATATCCCGCTTGCGCGCAACACAAAGATCATCATCGATCCGAACGGCGGCAAGTTCCTGTTTGACGACAAATACGCCACGGAAACGAAGAGCTTCAACCTGACGAGCAACTACAAGATCGCCAACGCCGAGCGCAGAGGCTACACCTTCTACGGCTGGAAAGCCGCCACGACCGGCCGCGATGAGGTCACCTTCACCGCTCAGTGGACGAAGGATTATCCCAACTATAACACCTACTCCATCTACTACTACGACTATGACGACTGCAAGAGCGAGTACGCGAACTTCCCGTACGGCACGTCCGTGGTCATTGACCCGAACGGCGGCACCGCGAAGCTCAGCGGCACGTCCTTCTCCACCAAGCAGTCCTTCAACATCTACCGCGACTACACGCTGACCGACGCCTCCCGTTCCGGCTACACCTTCTACGGCTGGGATCTGACCAAGTCCGGCAGCACCTACTACTTCACCGCCATGTGGTCCCGCTACAAGAGCGACGTGCCCTACATGCTCAACGGCACCGACCACTACGCCTACATCAAGGGCTATCCCAACGGCTCCTTCAAGCCCACCGACACCATCACCCGTGCCGAGGCCGCGACGATCTTCTATCGTCTCCTGACGGATTCCACCCGCAAGGCGTATGCCACCACCTATAATTCCTTCAAGGACGTTCCGGCCACGGCCTGGTACAACACCGCTGTGTCCACCATGGCGAAGCTCGGCATCGTCAACGGCGGCGCTGACGGATACTTCCGCCCGAACGATCCCATCACCCGTGCGGAGATCGCGGCCATGATCGCCCGCTGCGACGGCGCCTACTACACCGGCACGAGCACCGTCTTCTCCGACACCTACGGCCACTGGGCTGCCGGCTACATTGACAGAGCCTATGAGCTCGGCTGGATCAACGGCTACGGCACCACCTACGCGCCCGACCGCTACATCTCCCGTGCGGAGACTGTCGCCGTCCTCAACCGCGTGCTGAACCGTGCCCCGCAGTACACCTCTGATCTCACCCGGAACTACACCACCTTCTCCGATGTAGCCACCTCCGCCTGGTACTATCTCGACGTCGAAGAGGCTGCCAACAGCCACACCTACACCAGAAAGTCCAACGCCGACTACGAGACCTGGACCAAACTCATCGCAGACCCCAGCTGGTTCTAAAAACAAAATAAACGCAGGGGCAGCTTAGCTGCCCCTGCGTTTTTACACGCATGAAAAACAGAACCTCTCCGCCTCGCTCTGCTCGGCACCTCCCCTTGACAAGGGGAGGCATTTTTTCGCCCGCACCCAAGGCTCCCCTTGTCAAGGGGAGCTGGCGCGCAGCGCCTGAGGGGTTACCCCCGCCGCAGCGGAAAAAATCCCAACCCCCTTGCTATTTCATGCCAAAAGCAGTATAATCTCAATATCTGCCGTCATCGGTGTGTGGATTGTGCGGCAGAGGTGTGTGTCAATAACTCGAAAGGATGAAAAAAATGAGTCTTTCCGCTTCCGCTCCCTGGCTGAAATATTACGGCGAAGTGCCGCATCACCTGACTTACCCGCAGAAGACCATCTATCAGATGGTCCGCGACGCCGCCATCCGCGACGCCAGGCTCCCCGCCTATGAGTTCATGGGCAAGAAGACCACCTTCGCGCAGTTCATGGAAAAGATCGACCAGACCGCCCAGGCCTTCCTCGCCATGGGCATCCAGAAAGGCGACCGCGTGACCATCTGCATGCCCAACTGCCCGCAGGCCCTGCACGCGTTCTACGGCCTCAACCGCATCGGCGCGGTCTCCAACATGATCCATCCGCTCTCCGCCGCGGGCGAGATCAAGTTCTACCTCAATTTCTCGCACTCCAAGTGCATCCTCACGCTCGACCAGTTCTACGCCAAGATCGCCCCCGTCATGCCCGAGCTTGACAATAAAGACTGCAAGCTCCTGCTCGCCAAAATTGAGGACGAGCTCTATCCGCATCTGGCCCTCGGCTACGCCCTCACCGCCGCGCGCAAGTATCCGAAGCCCCCGAAGAACGGCAATTATATCTGGTGGTCCGAATTCCAGCGCATGGGCAAAAAGCGCAATCTACCCCTGCCGAAGAACTACGGCCGCGCGGAAGACGGTGCGTCCATCCTCTATTCCGGCGGTACCACCGGCACGACCAAGGGCATCCTGCTCTCCAACATGAACTTCAACGCCCTTGGCCTGCAGACCATCGCGGCCTCCGGCTTCTCGCCCATCGACGGCATGAAGATGCTCTCCGTCATGCCCGTGTTCCACGGCTTTGGCCTCGGCATCGGCATCCATACCGCCCTCATCGGCGGCGCGTGCTGCATCCTTGTCCCGAAGTTCAACGTCAATACCTACGCCGACCTGCTCATCAAGAAGCAGCCGAACATCATCCCCGGTGTCCCGACCCTGTTTGAGGCCCTTCTGCGCGCCGAAAAGCTCGAAAATGCCGACCTCAGCTGCCTGAAGGGCGTCTTCTCCGGCGGCGACAGCATGTCCATCGAGCTCAAGAAGAAGGTCGACGAGTTCCTGAAAATGCACCATGCCTCCGTGCAGGTCCGTCAGGGCTACGGCCTGACCGAGTGCGTCACGGCCTCCTGCCTGACCCCGAAGGATTATAACCGCGTCGGCTCCATCGGCGTCCCGTTCCCCGATACCTATTACAAGATCGTCAAGCCCGGCACCACGCAGGAGCTCGACGCCAATCTCGAGGGCGAGATCTGCGTCTCCGGCCCCTCCGTCATGCTCGAGTACGTCGACAATCCCGAGGAGACCCATAACACCCTCCGCCGCCACGACGACGGCCGCATCTGGCTGCACACCGGCGACCTCGGCAAGATGGACGAGGACGGCTTCGTCTACTTCTCCCAGCGCATCAAGCGCATGATCATCACCTCCGGCTACAACGTCTATCCCGGCCAGCTGGAAAACATCATCGACGGCCACGAAAAGGTCCTCCTGTCCTGCGTCATCGGCGTCAAGGACCCGTATAAGATGCAGAAGGTCAAGGCCTTCGTCGTCCTGCGCCCCGGCTGCGAGCCGTCGGACGCCGTCAAGCAGGAGATCCTCGATTACTGCCGCCAGCATATCGCCAAATATGCCATGCCGTACGACATCGAGTTCCGCCCCGAGCTTCCCAAGACCCTGGTCGGCAAGGTCGCCTACCGCGTGCTCGAAGAGGAAGAGGCCGAGCGTCAGGCCGCCGAAGACGCGAAGAATCAATAATACAATCAGCCCGCAGCCTGCCGCCTCCGCGGCAGGCTGCCCGAATTCCGGGAGTCTGCCATGAAGAAAAACGATCGCATCTGGGAGCTTGACGCCCTGCGCGGCGTGTGCATCCTCTGCGTCATCGCCGTCCATTTGATCTACGATCTCGGCTTTTTTATCGGCCTGGACCTGCATCTGCCCGCCTGGTACGTGTTCATCCAGCAGTACGGCGGCGTGATCTTCGTGATCCTGTCCGGCTGCTGCGCCACGCTCGGCTCGCGCAGCTTCCGCCGCGGCTGCATCGTCTTTGCCTGCGGCCTGCTCATCTCGCTCGTGACCTTCGGCATGTACCGCCTCGGCATGGCCACGCGCGACGTGATCGTCTGGTTCGGCGTGCTGCACCTGCTCGGCATCTGCATGATGCTCTATCCCGTCTACCGGAAGCTGCCGACGCCGGCGCTGGCCGCCATCGGCATCGTCCTCGTCGTGGCGGGCTATCTGATCGCCGGGACCGTCGTGCGGGCGAAATTCCTGTTCCCGCTGGGCCTACTTTACGAGGGCTTCACCTCAAGCGACTATTTTCCGCTCCTGCCGCACCTGGGCTGGTACATGCTCGGTACCGTCCTCGGCCGGACCGTCTACGCGGACAAAAAAACGCGCCTGCCAGGTACGTTCCGAAACAGCGGCATCGCGCGCTTTTTCTGCTGGTGCGGCCGCCAGTCGCTGTTCATCTACCTGCTCCACCAGCCCATCGTCTACGGTCTGCTGGAGCTGATCGCAAGCCTGAAACGCTGAAAAAATCCTGTGCCGAATGGCACAGGATTTTTTTCTTTACTTTTCCAGCTGTTTTCTGACGACCTGCACGATCCGCGCGATCGCGGCGCTCAGCACCGCGTTGACGGCGAATTCCACCAAAAAGTTCACGCCGATGAACGCCACGAACAGATACGTCACAACATCCGTCCCGCCCGCGTACTGCGCCAGGATCGGCCGGAAGACCGTCAGCATCCCGACGGCAAACACGCCCGTGTTCACGACCGGCGCAACCAGCGCCGCCGCGATGCAGCTGAGTGTCTGCTTCTTTTCCAGCGCCTTTGCAGCGAGTCCCGCGCACAGGCCGCACAGCACGGCCTTGCCGACGCACACGACGATCAGCCAGAACGGGCTGGCCGTCCACAGCAGATACGTGAACTGGTCCGCGCCGGTGACGCCCGCGATCAGGCACACAAGGCCGAACACAAAGCCCAGTCCCGCGCCCGCGCCGGGCCCGAACAGGATCGCGCCCACGACGATCGGTACCAGCGTCAGCGAGATCGGGACCGGTCCGATCCGGATGCCGCTGGCTACGGTCTGCAGCACGACGACCAGTGCGGCCAGAATGGCCAGCGAGGTCAGACGGACGACGGATGCATGATTGTTGCGTTTCATAAGTACCTCCTGCTGTCACTCCGGGTCTTCCCGGATGCAACGCAAATATTTTATCACGGGCAGTGCCCGGTGATAACAGAAACAAAGAAATTGCCGGGAGAGGGGAGTGCTTACGGGATCTCCTCCTCCACGGGTTCGCTGGAGATGGGCGCGCCGTCTTTGATGGCCTGCCACTGCTCGCGCGTGATGAGCAGCTGGCGGGGCTTGGAGCCCTCAAACGGGCCGACGAGGCCGCGCTCCTCCATCTCATCCATAATGCGCGCCGCGCGGGCGTAGCCGAGCTTCAAGCGCCTCTGGAGCATGGAGACGGAGGCCTGTCCGGTCTCGAGAATGACGTCGACCGCGGCCGGGAGCATCTCGTCGCCGTCGGAGCTTTCGGTCTCCGCGGCAGTGCTGCCGGAGCTGCCGGAGCCGGATTTTCCGCTCTCCGCAGCCTTTTTGTCGATCTCTGCCATGACGGAATCGGAATATTCCGCCTCACTGGAATCCTTGATGAACGTGACGACGTCCTGGACCTCATTGTCCGTGATGAAGCAGCCCTGCACGCGTTTGGGCTTGCCCTGGCCGAGCGGCGCATAGAGCATATCGCCCTTGCCGACGAGCTTTTCCGCGCCCGCAGTATCGAGAATGATGCGCGATTCCATCGCGGAGGCGACGGCGAACGCAATGCGCGAGGGGATATTGGCTTTCATCAGGCCCGTGATGACGTCCGCGGACGGACGCTGCGTCGCGATGACCAGATGGATGCCCGACGCACGGCCCATCTGCGCGATGCGGCAGATGGATTCTTCGACTTCCTTGGCAGCCACGAGCATCAGGTCTGCCAGCTCGTCGATCACGACGACGATCTGCGGCATGGGCTCGAGCTCATCGTCGGCGGACATGCGCGCCTGTTTGTTGTAGGATTCAAGATCGCGGACGCCCGCGTCCGCCATCATGCGGTAGCGCCGCATCATCTCCGTGACCGCCCACTGCAGGCTGCCTGCGGCCTTTTTGGGATCAGTGACGACCGGGATGAGCAGATGCGGAATGCCGTTGTAGATGCCAAGCTCGACCATCTTCGGGTCGATCATGATGAGCTTGACCTCCTCGGGCTTCGCCTTGTACAGAAGCGAGATGATCAGGCTGTTCATGCAGACCGATTTACCGGAGCCGGTCGTACCGGCGATCAGCAGATGCGGCAGCTTGCCGATATCACCGATGATGCGGTTGCCGCCGATATCCTTGCCGACGGCAAAGGAGACTTTCGACTTGTGCTTTGCGAACTCCGGCGAGTCGATGACCTCGCGCGCCATGACGACCGACACGATCCGGTTCGGCACCTCGATGCCGACCACAGAGATCTTGTCCGGGATGGCCGCGATGCGCACGCCCGACGCGCCGAGCGCCAGCGCGATGTCGTCCGCCAGATTCGTGACCTTCGAGAGCTTGACGCCGCGCTGCAGCTCCAGCTCATACCGCGTGACCGACGGGCCGCGCGTGACGTTGATGATGTGCGCCTCGATGCCGAACGACTGCAGCGTATCGCTCAGCCGCTCCGCGTTCTGCCGCATTTCCTCGGTACCGTCGTGCGCCTGACCGCTCCCGGCCTTCAGAAGGTCGACGGGCGGGAACTGATACTCGGGCTTTGCGGGCTCCTGCTGCGTGATCTGCTGCGCGATCTGCGCGGCCTCGAGCTGTACGTCCGCTTTTTTGAGCTTTTCCGGCTGTTCCGGTACCTGCAGCGGCGGAAGCGGTTCTTCCGGGGCCGGGGCGGGCTGCGGCTCAGATTTGGGTGCGTCAAAATGGTCGATGATGAGCGGCGGCATCTGCCGCGGCTGTGTCATGGGAATGACGTTCGGGATGGGGGCCGGTTCTTCTTCCGGTTCCGGCTCCGCCATCTTTGCCGGCGGCTCCGGCTGGTCAGCGATCAGCGCGTCAAACTGCGACTTGTAGTCGGTATGCACCTCCGGCTCTGCCTGCGCGGCGGGCGCTTCCGCGGCCTCCGGCTCCTGCGCGGGCGCTGCGGACGGCTTTGCCTGCCTGCGGCTGTTCTCCACAAAAACATCCGGCCGCATGGGCGCAGAGCGCTTTGCACTCTTTTTGGGCGTCTCTTCGGGCAGGGGAGGATCGTCGACCGGCAGGTCGAACTCGCTCATCCGCGACGCGCGGCGCTGCTCGGCCCGCTGGACATGCTCGATGTGGTGCGTGGCGACGGTGTCGACGATGGCCTGTGCGGTGTCCTTATGCTCGCGCTGCGGTTCGGCATATTCGGCGCGCGGCCGGTTCTTGATGGCGGTCACGATGCTCGCGACCGTCATATTGAGGCTCGTGATCAAACTCAGCAGCATCCCGACGATCACCACGATCACCGCGCCGATCCGGCTGATGAGCGCCGCGAGCAGACTTGCCAGCCCGCCGGACAGCACGCCTCCGGCCGTGCCGCTGATGCCGCCGTCCCAGAGCGCGGTGACGACTTCCCAGCCCTCCGGCGCGTCAAAGCTCCCGCCCACCAACTGCACCAGACTGCCGACCAGCGCGGCCGTCAGAAACGTGCACGTCACGCGCAGCGCGACGGGGCGGCCGTCATGCAGGATGAGGATGAGAAAGCTCATCACGAACGAGAACGGCAGGATATAAAATCCCGCGCCGATCAGCCCCCGGAATACAGACCCGAGCAGATTCAAAATCGCCGCGTCGATCCGGAAGCAGCACAGCACCGTCAGCAGCGCCAGCACCAGACACACGCAGGCGCCGACCTCCCGCCGGATGGGCGCGGCCTGCTTCTTGGCCGGCTTTTTCCTCCCGCGGGAGGAGGAAGATGTCGTTTTTCTTTTGTTATTGGTGGCCATGGAACCTTACACCTCACGAAATCAGGGACAGGATCAGCGTCAGCAGACCCGCGCCCCAGCAGTAATAGCAAAATCCGCCGAATTTTCCGCGCTGCACGATACGGTTGAGCGCGAAAATGGCGAGATACCCGAATACGAACGCCGCCGCGACGCCGCACAGATACATCGGCACCTCCGCCCAGTCGATCCCGGCGGAAATGGCCTTGACGAGCGACAGCAAATTCGCGCCCAGCACGGCGGGAATGGAGAGGAAGAACGAGAAGCGGACCGCGAACGTCCGGTCAAACCCGCGCAGCAGCCCGGCGGAGATCGTCGTCCCGGACCGGGACAGGCCGGGTACGACGGCGATCATCTGTGCCAGACCGATGATGATCGCGTCCGAGAGCGTCATGGCCTTCTCGGTCTTGTTGCCGTGGCCGAAGCGGTCGGCCGCCAGCAGCAGAAAGCCGGTCACGATGAGCGCGAAGCCGATGAAAAACGTGTTGTAGAACAGCGGATCCAGCCAGTCGTTCAGCAGCGCGGCAGGGATCAGCGGCAGCGTGGCCGCGATCAGAAACAGCAGCAGCCGCCGCCGCGGCAGATCGGGCTTCACGCCGCGCCGCAGCTTTTTGATGTGGAGCATGGCAAGCCCCTCGCGGCACAGCCCGCGCAGCTCCGTATGATACGCCAGAATGACCGCCCCGAGCGTCCCGAGATGCAGCAGAACGTCAAACAGCATCTGGTTTTCCAGATCCCCGATGCGCAGGAAGTTCTGCAGAATGGCGAGATGGCCGGAGCTGGAGATCGGCAGAAACTCCGCAAGCCCCTGTATGATACCAAGTAAAATGGCGCTCCAATAGGTCATACCAGATCCTCCATCCGGAAAGTTGCCTCCGCCGGGCGGATGCACATACATATTTATATTATCACAGATCCAGAAATATTTCCACTATACGTTCGAAAAAGCTCTGCGGGAATTTCCCGCAGAGCCAATTGAAAGGAATAGGGGAGACTCAGCCGGCCTTTTTCCGCTCCGGCAGCTGCGACAGGAGGATGGCCGCGAACATGATCGCGCACCCGATCAGCTCCTTCCCGGAAAGACCCTGCCCGATGAGGATCCAACCGAACAGCGCCGCAAAGACCGATTCCAGGCTCATCAGCAGCGACGCCAGCGCGGGCTGCACGTCCCGTTCGCCGATGATCTGGAAGGTATAGGCCACGCCGCCGGAGAACACGCCCGCGTACACGATCGGCAGCCAGCAGCTGCGGATCGAGGCCCAGTCCGGCGACTCGAACACGAACATGCCGATCGCCGACAGGGCCGAGCACACAAAAAACTGTACGCAGCTCAGCCGCACGCCGTCCATCCGCGGCGAGACGGCGCTGATATAGCAGATATGGAACGTAAAGAGCACCGCGCACCCAAGCGTCAGCAGATCCCCACCCGCGACCGAGAACCCGGAGCCGACGCACAGCAGATACATCCCGAACACCGCGGCTGCCGCGCAGAGCCAGACCCTGAGGCCCGCCTTTTTGCCCGTCAGCACCCCGACGATCGGCACGAAGACGATATACAGCGCCGTCACGAACCCGGACTTGCCGACCGTCGTGTCCAGCAGGCCGAACTGCTGCAGCGTCGTCGCCGCGAACAGCAGCACGCCGCAGATCGCGCCCGCTGCCAGCTGCCGCTTTTTATCCTCCTTCGTGACCGGCCGGTTCTGTGACCAGCCCTTGCGGTCCAGCACCCGGATGACCGGCAGCAGCACCAGCCCCGCCAGAAAAAACCGCGTCGCGCCCATCGTAAACGGCCCGACATACTGCATGCCCTCGCTCTGCGCGACGAACGCCGCGCCCCAGATCATGGCGCACAGGAGAAGAAGAATACAGCCCTTTGTCTGCTTGCGCATGGCTTTGCCCCTTTATCGTAAAAAAGAATTTTCTGCCATGATAGCACACCTTGCAGCCAAAGTCAAACAATCTTGCCGCCCGGCAGAATTTGTGGTATGATGTACAAAAAACAGAGGAGGCGCGCGCATGGAACCGTTATTTCTGCCGGTGCTGCACAGCTTTGAAAACAACAACATCTTTACGGGGAGCTTCGGCGCGCTCCGCTTTCGCGTGACCCCGTCGATCGTCATGCTGAACCAGAAAGAGGTCAACTTCGACGAAAGCTCCATGAAATGCGAGTGCTGGCACGGCGAATACTGCTACGAAAAAAGCCAGATGGAAGACGAAAAAGTCTTCCCCCTCTCCGAGCCCGCCCGCCAGGAAATGTACGACTGGCTGATGGCCCACGTATAAGCACAAAAACGCCCGGCGGGCTGCCGGGCGTTTGCTATATCCAGATCAAAGAGCGACGGGCGGGATGAAAGAAAAGAGAAGGACCACCCGCCGCCCCGGATAGCTCCCTGTTCGAGCTGGCTTTATCATAACAGAATAAAATTACATTGTAAAACTGTAGATTCTTGTGCATGATACAGGTAATACCTGTGAAAGAGAGAATACCATGAATCTGCAGACGATGGAATACTTCTCAGTTCTCGCCCGCGAGCGCAGCTTTACCCGCGCGGCCGAGGCCCTGCATATCACGCAGCAGTCGCTCTCCGGCCATATCGCCGCCGTGGAGCAGGAGCTGGGCGCGCAGCTCCTCTCCGCTTTCCTCCGCATCGTCCGCCAATGCGTCCACGAAGCATAAAAACCCCGGCCCCCGCCATCAGGCGAGGGCCGGAACTTTTTTATCGTCAGGATTCTGTCCCGGCTGCGGACAGCAGGGAGCGGTACAGTGCAGGGGAGTCGGTCTTCCAATAGGTATCTTTGGCTGCGCTGCCGGAATGGTCTGACAGGATCACCCGGCCGTTTTCGCCGACCGCGAGCGTGAAAGGCGCACCGTCGTCTGCCGTCAAAAAGATCTGCACGCACGGGACGGGCAGTTCCATGGACGCATAGGAGCGCCTGACATACGTGCGGCCCAGCAGCTCCCGCAGCGTATCGGGGCTGAGGTTGTCCGCCGGAAGCTGCGTACCCGCACTGCCGCCATGTTCATACCATTCGATGATCTGGACCCTGCTCCATTGCCCGCAGCCGCTCACATCCGCCAGCGTCCGCGCCCCGCCGCAGCCGCATAACAGCAGAAGGGCTGTAAATATGGGCAGAAGCTTGAATCGCATATCGGCGTTCCGTCCTTTCTGCTCTGTTGTATCGGCGCAGGGCCTCATTCCCAATGGATCCGGTTGCCGCACTTGGGACAGCAATAAGTATCGTTCCGATACCACTGCGGGATCAGGCCGCCCCAGCCGCAATACGGGCACCGCAGCAGATGAAATTTGATTACAAGCGAACACAGGATCAAAATTCCGCCGATCACGACCAGCAGCACTTTTGTTTCTGTCTTCCATGGAACAGGAAGAATCAGCGGGCTATACGTGCACGCAATGCCGAGTATCCCAATGATGATGCAGATACGTGCATAGATCCGTTTCACGGATGGCTGCGGTTCGTTTTGCATGCTTACGCCTCCTTTGAATCCGGGGCGGCGGCTTTTTCTTCTCCCTCCGCCGGCCGGTCCAGCAGATTCACCGGCCAGACCTGCGGGAGGAGCATGAGAAGCCCGATCAGCAGGATCACGATGCCGAGCACCAGCGGCACGATCAGATGCAGCTCGCACAGTCGATTGACTGCGGAGCCCATCGTATCCTCCGCCGCGCAGGCAGCCACCAGGATCCCCGCGCTCCCGATCGTCCCGATCAGCACCAGCGCCAGCGCAAACAGAAAATAACAGATCAGATGATAGGTCTTCGTCTGCATATTGTCACGCCTTTCTGCAATTCTTTTTGATCTTCAAGGGAAAACTTTCTTCTGTTTCCAAAATACACGAAAATTTTATATTTGTCAATGCTTTATATTGACTTTACAAAAATACCATGCTATATAAATATTATCGACACCCTCATCCGGAAGGAGGGAGGCCTATGGCGAAGCGGGAGGACTTCGGACATTCGTTTCTGGCTTATTTCAAGCGGGCAACCAGCCCGCTGGCGGTCCTGCGCATCCTGTCGGACCGTCCGATGTATGGGTACGAACTGATTCAGGAATTAAAGCAGCGCACAGGCGGAAAATATCAGCTTTCTCTGCTGTATCCCGTCCTGTACCGGCTGGAGGAGCAGGGCTATCTGACCATCAGCGCAAGCGAGATCGTCGATGGCCGTGCGCGGAATTACTATGCCGTTACGGCCGCAGGGCGCGAGTATCTGCGGCAGACACTGGCCGAATACAACGAGATCTCCGGCGTGTTCCGGCAACTGATGGAAGGATGGGACGGATGAAACACACAAATACCGTCAAGCAGCAGTATTGCCGGGCCGTCCGGAAGAAGCTTCCGCTCCCGGCGCGCCAGCGGCGGCAGCTGCTGGCCGGGCTGCAGGAGGAGCTGGCCGAATCCGCGCCCGACTGCGCCACGCTGGACGCCCTGATCGCCCAATTCGGCACCCCGGACGAGACCGCACAGGAGCTGCTGAGCAGCATCTCCCCGGAGCAGCTGCAGACCTACCAGAAACAATACCGGCGGCGCTGCATTCTGGCTGCGGCGCTGGCCATCCTGCTCATCTGCTGCGCCGCGCTGGCCTATTGCCAGAGGATGATGCAGTCATCCATTGCCTACGCAACCGAGCACATCACGATCCTGCCGACGACCGACCTGTCCGGGACCGCCCCGGAGCAAAAGACACCCGAACCTGACCCGGAACCGGCACCCGACGCCGACGGCAAGCAGCTTCCGCTCCATACTTTGACGCCGCAGCTGCAGACCCTGTATGAGTCGTTTACGGCAGGACGAGCAGAACCGATCGACGAGACAAAACCGATCTTTTTCTTCGCCGATGACTTCGACGGCGATGAAGTGGAGGATCTTCTGATCCTGTTCGAGACGAAACAGGAGGACCCCGATGCGCGGGACGCAAACGTGAGCATCGTTTCCGGCGACAGCTATGGGGGCAACACGATTACGCTGGCAGCCGGACACGGCTGGCCCATTTCCGACACCGTGACGCCGTATCTGGTCGACCGGACCGTCTATGTGACCCTGACTGAAGCAGACGGGACCCTGCACCCCTATAGCCTGACGATCCATCGGACGGAGTCCGGCATGGATTATACCGTCTGCTCGGACGAGAACGTCCAGTAAACAGCACAATACCGCGCCTCGCGCCCGGCATGACCGGAGAAAGGATGGGAACCGCCATGCGCGCCAAAAAGCTTGTGATCCTGCTTGCTGTCCTCCTGGTGGTGGGGCTGGGCCTGTTCGGCTGGTTCCGGCCGCGGGAGGTCGTGCTGCCGGAAAATTGCCGCCTGCGAATTACCACAGACAGTTTCAGCGATGACCGTATCTTTGTGGACGATCCGGAGAAGAAAGCGCAGCTGCTGGAGCTTCTGTCGGCGCTCCGCGTCCGGCGGTATTTCAAACAGCCAGAAAGCGACTTTCCGCCCGGCTTGACCCTGCGCGTCGGAGAGTACGCGAGAGTAGAGGTATTCGATCCGTCGAATGGGATCGTCGCCTATTATACCGTCTCTCTGATCCAGCCGCCCCTCGGCACCTTCACCAACCTTTCCACCCAGGCCCGCTGGCGCCTGCAGGACAACGAAGCCGTCGCCGCCGTGGCCGCCTATATCCGCCAGCTGACCGAATAAACGCAGAAAAAGAGCCCGGCCCCTGCAATGCAGGGTCCGGGTTTTTCTGGGTTCAGGCCTGCGGCTCGGAGGCTTCGGCTTCCGGGGCGGGCGCGGGCTGCGGAGCGGCCGGTCGGGGCTTGAGCTCGGCCAGCGCCTGCCGGAGCGCTTCGTTCTCCGTGCGCAGCTCGTCGAGCTGGGCGTTGAGCGGCGCAAGCTGCTTCTTGAGCTTCCGGTCCGCGATCTTCTGGTGGAGCTTGTAGTGGCTGTACACGTTCAGCGCCGTCAGCGCGACGAACGCGCCGCCCGCGATCAGCCCGACCTTCTTCATGTCGGACCGCCGCAGCACATGGTGGGACCTGTTCTTCCCGCCGCGCGTGATCTCCACCACCGCGGGATCGTCTGTCCCAAGCTTCTTCTGCGCCAGCGCCTTCAGCGCCTCGCAGCGCGTTTTGACATTGCAGTGCATATCGTACCTCCCATATTGGCGACTGTTCCATCTGTTTACAGATATTATATCCCGCGCCGTGCATTTTTGCAAGAGGGGAGGGAAGAAATGCGCTCAGACCTCGCTGCGCTCGCGCTTGTTCTGCAGCAGCTGCAGCGCGATGATGCCCGCCACGATCACAAGGCCGATGAGGTCGGAGACCGTACCCGGGATCAGCAGCGTCAGACCGCCGATGACAGCCAGCACGCGCAGCGGCCAGCCCATCTTCCGGAGAATGTACCCCTCCAGACCCGCGGCGACGGCGAAAATGCCGAGCAGCGCCGTGATGACGATCTGGACGACCTGGAAGACGCTCGTGACGTTCTCAAAGAGCATCTGCGGGTTGTACGCGAAGATGAACGGTACGATGAAGGCCGCGATGGCGAGCTTCGTCGCGTTGATGCCGGTCTTCATGGGATTCGACTTCGCAATGGCCGAGCCCGCGTAGGCCGCCAGCGCGACCGGCGGCGTGATATCGGCGACGATGCCGAAGTAGAACACGAAGAAATGCGCTGCCACGAGCGGATACCCCATCTTGATGAGGATCGGCGCGCAGGTGGAGGCCATGATGCAGTAGTTTGCCGTCGTCGGCACGCCCATGCCGAGGATGATGCAGCAGATCATGGTCAGGATGAGGCCGATGAACGTTGCGTTGCCCGCCAGCTGGACGATGGCGTTGATCAGGATCGAAGCCAGACCCGTGACCGTGATGCAGCCCGCGATGATACCTGCCATCGCGCACGCGACGGCAACAGTGATCGCGCCCTTCGCGCCCGCCTCGAGCGAGTCGACCGCGGACTTGCCGCTGTCAGCCAGCGCGCCGCCCACGGCACGGACCGCCGTCCTCACAGACTTCTCTTCCGCGTCCCGCATCCGGGTCAGGAAGAAGTTGACGAGACCGACCGCGATGGCCGCGAGGATGGAATAGGCTGCGGAGTGCGACATCGTCTTCGCGCCGGACGAGACCAGCCAGACGAGCAAGATCAGCGGCAGGATCAGATAGCAGTCGCGCGCGAGCAGACCCCACTTCGGCAGCTGATCTCTGGGGATGCCGCGCAGCCCGAGCTTCTTCGCCTCAAGATGCACGGAGATGAAAATGCCGGTGAAATACAAAATGGCAGGCAGGATCGCCTTGACCGCGACCTTGGCATACGGGATACCGATGTACTCCGCCATCAAAAAGGCAGCCGCGCCCATGATGGGCGGCATGATCTGTCCGCCAGTGGAGGCCGCAGCCTCGACCGCACCGGCGAATTCCGGCTTGTAGCCGGTCTTTTTCATCATCGGGATGGTGAACGAGCCGGTCGTGACCGTGTTGCCCACAGACGAGCCGGACACCATGCCGCACAGCGCGGACGAGATGACCGCCACCTTCGCCGGGCCGCCGGAGGACCAGCCGGTCAGGCGGTTGGCAAACGAAATGAAGAAATTCGCAATGCCCGTGCGCTCGAGGAACGCGCCAAAGATGATGAACAGCACGATGTAGGTATAGCAGACGCTGATCGGCGTACCGATGACACCGCTCGTGGTATAGAACAGCTTATAGATGATGTTCTTGAGCGCCTGATAGAAGCTGGCGTTGTAACTCAGCTGGTTATAGAACGCATAGACGATCAGAAGACCCGCCACGACCAGGATCGGCAGACCCACGCAGCGGCGGCACAGCTCGACGAGCACCAGAATGCCGACGACGCCGATGACGACATGGATGGGCTGGATACGCGTGGCGAGCTTGATCATCGTCATCGCGTTGAAGGCAAAATAGAAGAAACAGCCCGCGCCGATCACCATCAGCAGGATGTCGTACCAGGGCAGGTAATTCGGCTTCACATGGTGCTTGCTGGCGGGGAAATTGAGGAAGCCCGCGAGCACGATAAAGCCCATGAAGCCGGGCAGGCGGATCTCCGGCATGGCCGTGGAAAACAGCGTCATGCAAATGCACAGCAGGGCAAAGGCGGCCATAAAGACCTTGATCACGACGGCCTGCCAGCCGGACCAGATCCGGGTGTTGGATTCGCGGTCATATTTGCGCATGACCTCATCAACGTCGGCGGCAATGTTCTGCGCGTCGTCGCTGGCAGTTGCGGGGGTGTTCTTGTCGGGAGTCTGGGACAAGGTGCATCTCTCCTTCTTTTCTTCAGATTTGCGCGACAACTACGGCAGGGGACCCCTGCCGTAGTTGTGAAAACCGTGTAAAACGCGTTAAGATTTACTTGGTGGGGAGCTCAAAGCCCTTTTCCGCGAAGTACTTGGCAGCGCCCGGATGATAGGGGACGGAGGTGATGGAAGCGCCGTACTCGGGGCTGATCTCGGCGTACTTGGCGTGGGTGTCGGTCAGGCTGGCCGCGTTGTCGAAGATATCGGCCACGAGCGCGTAGATGGCGTCCTCAGAAACGTCGTCGCGCGCAAGGATGACTGCGCCGACCGCAACGGTCACGGTGTCGGAGTCCAGACCATAGACGTCCTTGCCGATGGTGACCTTGGTGTAGTACGGGCACTTGGCAAGAAGCTGGTCGACATGCTCGTCATCGAGAGAGACGAGGTAAACGTCCTTGCTGGTGGCAAGGTCGGTAACGGCGGTCGTCGGAGCACCGGCCACGATGAAGGCCGCGTCGATCTGGCCGTTCTTCAGCGCGTCCGCGCTGTCGCCGAAGGACTGGTAGGTCGGGTTGATGTCCTCTTCGGTCATACCGTAGACGCCGAGCACGTCCATCGCATTGAAGAACACGCCGGAACCGGCCGCGCCGATGGAGACGTTCTTGCCCTTGAGATCCGCAACGGACTTGATCTCGGGATCCGTGGTGACGATCTGCACCTGCTCGGTGTAGAGGGCCGCGACGGTGGAGAAGCACTGAACGGCGCCGGTGTCGGCGAAGATGTTCGTGCCTTCATAGGCATAGGCCATGACGTCGGACTGGCAGAAGGCCAGATCGGCGTTGCCGTCTTCAAGCTCAAACACGTTCGACTGCGAGCCGTTGCCGACCAGGCCGACGACGTCGATGCCGGCGTTGTTGGTCGCATGCTGGGCAATGACGGAGCCGAAGGCGTAATAGGTGCCGGACTCGCCGCCGGTCACGAAGCGGAGCTTGGCGCCGGAAGCGGCAGGCGCGTCCGTGGAAGCCGGAGCGTCGGTCGAAGCCGATGCGTCGGAAGCAGCGGGAGCCTCGGTCGAGGCAGCGCACGCAGCCATGCCCAGAACGAGAACAGCCGCGAGAAGCAGTGCAAGGATCTTTTTCATCAGAATTCCCTCCATACAAATTTCATTCACCTTACTATACAACCCAGGAATGAATTTTTCAAGATAGCAGCGTGCGAAATATGAAATTTATTTTTTTTGAAGCGCAAAAAACAGCGGAAATCCTGCATGATTTTGATGAAATCCATGTAAAATGCATTATTTAGAAAGAAATCCTGCAGAATGATGAAAGTTTTAGCTGTGCAAACCTGCAAAACGAACACGTGCGGGCGGCCGATTCCGGCCGCCCGCGCGTAAAAAATACAGCTTTATACCGTATGGCTATGCAGATAGTCCTTCAAAAACAGGATCGCCTGCCGGTAGCCCTCGAACCCGAGCCCCATGTACGTCTTCACGCAGGCGAGCCGCGCGTAGGAGATCTGCCGGAAGTCCTCGCGCTGCCTGACGTCGGACAGATGGACCTCGACCGCCGGAATGGCGACCGCCTTCAGAGCGTCCAGGATCGCGACGCTCGTGTGCGTATAGGCGGCAGGGTTGATGACGATGCCGTCATATACGCCGTAGGCCGCCTGGATCTCGTCGACGAGCGTGCCCTCATGGTTCGACTGAAAGACCTTACACCCGAAGCCCGCCTCCCGGCAGGCCGCTTTGCAGAAGGCCTCAAGTGCGGCGTAGTTCTGCGTGCCGTAAATGGCCGGCTCACGCAGGCCGAGCAGATTGAGATTCGGTCCGTTCAAAATCAGCAGCTGCATCCGAGTACCTCCAGAATTTGCGCGGCCGCCGCCTCCGGCGTGCCGTTGTTGTCGATCATCGCATCCGCGAAGCGGGCATAGAGCGGCTTCCGCTGCGCGTAGATCGTCTGCGCGCCCAGCGCCTGCGAGACCGGCCGTCCCGCGGACGGCAGCCGCTCGAGTGCGCGCTGCAGGCAGAAGATCTCGCCGTTCTGGTGCAGCAGCGGGTAATTTTCCTCCCGCGTAACGCTGCCGCCGCCGGTCGCAAGGACCAGCCCTGACTGCCGCCCGAGCTCCGCGAGCACGGCCGTCTCCCGCCGGCGGAAGCCCGCCTCGCCCTCGAGCCGGAAGATCTCCGGGATCGGCATCCCGGCCTCACGCTCCAACGCGCTGTCGGCGTCGACGAACGTCCGCCCCAGCCGCTTTGCCACCAGCGCCCCGATCGTCGTCTTCCCGCTGCCGGGCATCCCGATGAGGATCACGTTGTGCATCTGCGCCTCGAGCGCCTTCGTGATCGAGAAGATCTTCTCGTCTGAGACCGGCTCGCCGGTAAAGTCCTCGCAGCTCTTTTTCGCCTGCGCGGCGAGCATCAGAAGCCCGTTCGCGCGCCGGAGCCCGCGCGCTTCCGCCTGCAGCAGAAATTCCGTGCGCGCGGGGTTGTAGACCACGTCCAGCGCGGCCTCCAGCCGCGGCAGCCGATGAAGGTCCACCGGCGAGACGCCGGTATTCGGATACATGCCGACGGGCGTCGTGTTGACGGCGATCTGCGCGTCCGCATGCCGGCCCAGATTTTCATAGTTGTCTTCCCCGTGCCGCGAGATCACCACGACCTCGCGCGCGCCGAGCTGCCGGAGCACATACTGTGCCGTCGCCGAAGCGCCGCCGCTGCCGAAGACGAGCGCCTTTTTCCCGGCGATGTCCGCGCCGCTGGACTGCACCAGCATCGAAAAGCCGTAGGCGTCGGTATTGTCGCCCCAGAGCGTCCCGTCCGCCCGGCGGACAAGCGTGTTGACCGCGCCGATGGCCCGCGCCGTGTCGGAAAGCTCCGCGCAGTAGGGGATCACGTCTTTTTTATAAGGGATCGTGACGTTCAGTCCGTCGAAGGCCCCTTCCTGTAAAAAGGCGCCGAGGTCCTCCGGCTCCACCTCAAACAGCCGGTACGAATAATCCGCCAGCCGCTCGTGGATGGCAGGGGAGTAGCTGTGGCCGAGCTTCCGGCCGAGCAGACCGCAGCGCAGCGTCTTAGTATCCATATCCAAGCTCCTTTTTCCGCTCCATCACCGCGTCGAGCACGGCGATGGCCGCCGCCGCCTCCACGCACGGGACCGCGCGCGGGACGATGCAGGGGTCGTGCCGCCCGTGGATGACGAGCTTCGTCTCCTCCATTCGCGACAGGCTGACCGAGTCCTGCTCCCGGGAAATGGACGGCGTCGGCTTGAACGCTGTCCGGAACACGACCGGCATCCCGTTCGAGATCCCGCCCAGGATCCCGCCGCAGTGGTTCGTTTTTGTGACGATCTTTCCGTTTTCCACGCAGAACGGGTCGTTATTCTCACTGCCGCGCAGCCGTGCGGCGGCAAAGCCCGCGCCGAATTCCACGCCCTTGACCGCCGGAATGGCAAATACCGTGCGCGCAATGCGGTTTTCCAGCCCCCCGAACATCGGATCGCCGATCCCTGCCGGGAGCCCCTCTATCACGCACTCGATCACGCCGCCGACGGAGTCCTGCTCCGCCTTTGCCTGTGCGATCTGCGCCTGCATGGCAGCCGCCGCCTCGTCCGAGACGGCAGGGAACGGCTTTTCGTCGACCGGCGCGTCAAACGCCGCATTGTCCGTTACCGCGCCGATCGACACGATCCGCGCCCGCACCCGGACGCCCTGTCGTGCCAGTATCTGCAGGCAGAGCCCGCCGGCAATGCACAGCGGCGCTGTCAGCCGGCCGGAAAAATGTCCGCCGCCCGCACCGTCCTGCGCGCCGCCGAACTTGACCTGCGCGGTATAGTCCGCGTGGCCGGGGCGGGGGATATCCATCAGATTTTCATAGTCGCCGGAGCGCGTATTCGTGTTGCGGATGATGGCTGTGAGCGGCGCGCCGCAGGTCCGGCCGTCCTTCAGCCCGCATAAAAACTCCGGCAGGTCCGCCTCCTTCCGCGGCGTCGACCAGGCGTTCTGCCCGGGCGCGCGGCGGCGCAGAAACCGACCCAGCGCGTCCAGATCGACCGGCAGCCCGGCGGGCAGCCCATCAATGGTCACGCCGATGGCAGGCGCGTGCGACTGCCCGAAGATCGAGACGGTCAGATTGCCGTCATATACGCTGCTCATAACGCTTCCTCCTGCAATGCAGTAAAGTCTTCCCAGAACGCGGGATAGGATTTTGCGACGCACGCGCTGCCGCATACCGTGACCGGCTGCGTGCAGCCGCAGGCAGCCACCGCCGCGCTCATGGCGATGCGGTGATCGCCGTTGGCGTCGACGTTTCCGCCCGCAAGCGCGGACTGCCCTGTGATGATGAGTCCATCCGGCAGCTCGCGGACCGTCCCGCCGAGCGCTTCGATGAGCGCGGCGGTCGTCCGGAGCCGGTCAGACTCCTTGATGCGCAGCCGCGCGGCATTCTCGATCCGCGTTTCCCCCGCGCAGAGCGCGGCCAGCACGCTCACGACCGGCACCAGATCCGGGACCGGCCCCGCGTCGAGCGTGATGCCGCGCAGCGTGCCGCGCCGGACCGTGACCGTATCGCCCTCGATGTTTACCTCCGCGCCGAAGCGCGTCAGGATCTCCGTGATGGCCCGGTCAGCCTGCAGAGATGCAGGATCCAACCCGGACACGCAGACACCCTGCCGCGACAGCGCGCCCATGCACAGGAAAAACGCCGCGTTCGACCAGTCGCCCTCGACCAGCTGCCGGCCTGGCGCGGCATACCGCTGCCCGCCGGGGATTGTCCAGCACTGGCCGTTTTTTTCAAAGTGGATCCCGGCCGCGCGCAGCGCCTGCTCCGTCATGGCGACGTACCGCGCCGACTGCAGCTGCCCGGTGACCGTAAGCACGCTGTCCTCCGCAAGCAGCGGCAGCGCAAACAGAAGTCCGGACACGAATTGCGACGAGACATTGCCGGGCAGGGCATAGCTGCCCGCCTGCAGCTGCCCGCACACGTGCAGAAGATCATCCTCCCGCCGCAGCTGCATCCCGTGCGCCTCCAGCAGCTCCCACAGCGGGCTAAGCGGACGCTCCGGCAGCCTGCCGTGCATCCGGATCTGCGCGCGGACGCCCAGCGCCCCGAGGACCGGCAGCAAAAACCGCAGCGTCGAGCCGCTCTCTCCCGCGTCCAGCGCAGCCTGTGCAGGGTAGACCGCGGGCGGCTCGATCCAAAGCCCGTCCGCCTCCGCTTCGATCTTCGCCCCCAGCGCCCGCAGGCACTGCATCGTCGCCTCGATATCCTCGCTGAAGCCGTCCAGCATAAGGTGCCCCGGCGTCCGGGACAACGCGGCGCAGATGAGCATCCGGTGCGCCTGCGATTTTGAGGCCGGGATCCGGACCGCGCCGGTGCGCGGTCCGGGCAGCAGCGTCCGGTTCATCGCGCGCCTCCGGCCAGGAGCCAGTCCATGATCTCGGAAGCGGGCGTCTTCACGATCCGGCACTGCCCGACGGCGGTCGGGACGATCAGATTGATCGTATCCCCGGCGGCCTTTTTGTCGTGCAGGATCGTCGGGAGCATGTCCTCCGCACGGAACGCGCAGTCGACCGGCAGATCATACTGCCGCAGGATGTCCACCACCGTGTCGCGCGTCTTTTCCGTGCAGAGCCCGAAGGCCGCCGCCGCGCGGACCATCATAGCCATCCCAATGGCCACGGCGGAGCCGTGGCTCACCGCGAAGCCGCTGCGGGCCTCGATCCCGTGGCCGAACGTGTGGCCAAGATTGAGCAGCTGCCGCTGCCCGCGGTCAAATTCATCCTGCGCGACGATATCGCGTTTCATCGTGACGCAGGTCTCAATGATATGCTCCAGCTGTGCGTGCGCAGATCCGGCCCTGAGATCGTCAAAGAACGGCGCGTTCCCCAGAACGGCGTACTTGATGACCTCCGCGCAGCCATCCCGGAAGATATCCTCCGGCAGCGTCGTCAGGCAGTCCGGGTCGCAGAGCACGAGCCAGGGCTGATAGAACGTCCCGGCCAGGTTTTTCCCCGCCGGCAGATCGATGGCCGTCTTGCCGCCGACGGACGAGTCGACCATGGCGAGCAGCGTCGTCGGGATCTGGATGAAGCCGATGCCGCGCAGATAGGTCGAGGCGGCAAAGCCCGCCAGATCGCCCGCCACGCCGCCGCCGAGCGCGGCGATCGCGTCCTTCCGCGTCAGCTGCTGCGCGCAGAGCGCGTCGAGCAGCTCGAGGTAGGTGCACGCACACTTGGAGCTCTCTCCGTGCGGGAATACAAAGCTGCAGACCGTCAGCCCGGCAGTCTCCAGACTGCGGCGGACCGCGCCGCCATACAGCGGCCAGACCGAATCGTCCGAGACGAGCATCACTTTTTTCGCGTCCGTCACGGCGCGGATCTGCTCGCCGGCCCCCTGCAGAAGGCCGCGCCCGATCCGGATCTCATAGCTTCTCGATGCGTGGACCGATACCGTTTTCATCGGCCGTCGACCTCCTCTTTGCGTTTTTTGCCCTCTTCCAGCAGCTGTGTGAGCGCTTCGCCGTCATTTTCCGCGATGGCGGCCCGGTACTGCATGAGGCAGTCCATCAGCCCGTCCAGCTCGCGGAGCATATAGTCGCGGTTTTCCAGAAACAGCTCCGACCACATCGGCGCGTTCAGCCACGCCACGCGGGTCATATCCTTGTAGCTGCCGGCCGAAAAGCCCTTGTGCGCCTTCGCGGTCGGGCTTTTGATGTAGGCGTTGGAGACCAGATGTGCCATCTGGGACGTAAAGGCGATCATCTCGTCGTGGCTGTCTGCCGTCGTGACCGAGAAGCTGCCGAACCCGGCCGGGCTCAGAAGCTCCTTCACGCGGCTCAGAAGCTCGATATCGTCAAAATCCGGCGGCACGATGACCATCGGGGCATTGTGATAGAGGTTCGCCCGCGCGTGGCCGAAACCGGAATACTGCGTGCCCGCCATCGGATGGCCGCCAAGATAGGTAAAGCCATATTCTTTTGCCAGCGGGAACGCCGCCGCGCACACCACGCGCTTCGTGCCGCAGCAGTCGATTACGACGGGCTTTCCGCCGATGTGCGGCGCGGCCTGCCGCAGATACTCGACCGCGGCCAGCGGCCGCACGCACAGCAGTACCAGCTCGCACGTGCCGATATTGTCCATCGTGAGCGGCTCGTCGACGGCGTCGGCCAGCTGCGTGAAGGAAAGGACGCTTTCGTCCCGGTCATAGCCCAGCACGCGCCAGCCGGCCGCGTGATACGCCTTGGCAAACGATCCGCCGATGAGGCCCAGACCTACGATCCCGACCGTCATCTCGTCACCGCCTCGCGGACTGCGCGGACCTTCTCGGCAACCTCGGCAAACTGCTCGCAGGTGAGCGACTGTGCGCCGTCGCACAGCGCGTGGATAGGATCGTTGTGGACCTCGACGATCACGCCGTCCGCGCCGCAGGCTGCGGCCGCGAGCGTCATCGGCGGGACCAGCCGGTTGATGCCCGTGGAGTGGCTGGGATCGACGATGACCGGCAGGTGCGACAGCTCGTGCAGCATCGGCACCGCGGCAAGATCGAGCGTGTTGCGCGTGTAGTCGTCAAACGTGCGGATGCCGCGCTCGCAGAGAATGACGTTGTCGTTGCCGCTGGCCATGATGTATTCCGCGCTCATCAGCAGCTCCTTGAGCGTGTTGGCAAGCCCGCGCTTGAGCAAAATCGGCTTTTTGACCGAGCCCATCTCCTTGAGCAGGTCGTAGTTCTGCATGTTGCGCGCGCCGATCTGGATGACGTCGACGTTGTCAAACAGCGGCAGATGCTTGATATTCATGAGCTCCGTCACGATGGGCAGCCCCGTCTCCTGCTTGGCGATCTCCAGCAGGCGGATACCCTCGCCGTGCAGACCCTGGAAGTCATAGGGGGAGGTCCGCGGCTTGAATGCGCCGCCGCGCAGCAGCTGCGCGCCCGCGGCCTTGACGGCCTTGGCGACATAGACGATCTGCTCCTCGGATTCCACGGAGCACGGCCCCGCGATCATGGCGAAATGCCCGCCGCCGAACTTCGCGTCGCCCACGCTCACGACGGTGTCGTCGGGGTGGAACTTGCGGTTGCAGCACTTGAACGGGTCGGACACGCGCTTGACGGAATCGACGATATCCAGACTTTCCAGCAGCGACATATCGATCCGGCTCGTATCGCCGACCAGACCCAGCACGGTCTGATATTCGCCGAGCGAGGGATGCACGTCAATATTCTGGTTCCGCAGCCAGTTGATGAGCTGATTTCTCTTTTCCTCGGGGACGTTGTGCTTCAGTACGACAATCATGGTTTTGACCTCCAGTGCAATAAAAAATGCGGCACAGTCAATTCTGTGCCGCATGGAAACTACCGATTCTGCGCATCACAAATTGACCTTACTATCTGACGACAGTAAAGTAATAGTAGGATGCAAAAACAGAAGTGAACATCGTTTCGTTCTCCTTAAAAAGGTTGTACTCATGATAGCAGACGTTTCAGCAAATGTCAACCGGGGAAGCGGGAAAAACACGAGAAAAAGCCGCCGCACAGCTCTCTGTACGGCGGCTCCGGTGTTTAATGGTTTACGCGCATGGCCAGTTCGATCTCCTCGTCATCCGCATTGCCAGTCTCCGCAAAGCCGAATTTCCGATAGAGCGCGAGCGCCGCGCCGTTTTCCCAGTGGCAGGTCAGCACGACCCTGTCGGAATCCCCGAAGGGCTTCTTCGCGATGTATTCCAGACAGTGCTGCAGCGCGGCCGTCCCATATCCCAGCCCCTGCCGGTCCTTGTCGATCATCATGTGCCAGATGTCATACTCAGCCAGATCATAGTCATAGATGACCATCACATAGCCGACCATCTGCTCGTCACAGAAGATCCCGAAGGGCGTGCACTGGTGATAATACACGTAGGCCTGCGCAAGGCTCCGGACCGGATGCGACACGAATCGCTCCTGTCCCTCCCGCAGCTTCAGCCCGAATGCGGAGAGAAAATTGGTTTCATCGATCTTTTTTAATGTGATATTCTGCATTTGTTCCTCCTGTTGGTGCAGGGGGACTCAGAACATACGATCCCCCTGAAAATGTTTGGTTCCGTACAGATATTTGAACATCATGAACATCTCCTTTCGTAGGGAAGGTATCTATCTTCACGCAGCCGCAGCCGCGTTTTTGTAGTGTGCACGCATTGTATCACATCCAAGCAAAAAAAGCCAGAGGCCTTTGGCCTCTGGCAGAAATTATTTTGTTATTTCCACAAAATTGACGGAAACTGTGCTACAATATAAAAAACTGTGTAGAGATGAGCAAAACGGGCAGAAGGAGCAGCCTGCAAACACGGCAACTGGGAATCAAAAGAGCTTGGGGCGTCTCAAGGACGCAAAAACCGTAGCGCGGTAGACCCCGCGCCTAAAAAAGGTATGGAACAGGTAGATCAGGCGGAACGCCGAAGCTGTTTGGCAGAACGGTAGGAGTGAGAGCCGTGCAGAACGGCGGCCAACGCAACAGTCAGGGCAGAGATATGAGCCAGCGTATTGAGGTTTGCCGCGCTGGTTCCATTGCGCACCCACAGCCGTTCCTGACCTGTGGATTTGAAGCGAGAATTGTAACGCTCGCACTCTGTACGCAAGGCGTATGTTCTCTTGAAACAGAGGCAGCTACGGTCAACGGAAAGTCTGTAGTCATCGGGAACGGTTTTATATTTCGTGCAGCCCCGGTTTTTCTTGCCGTTGTTCCAG
>CEAR01059027.1_pt1 | contig 85774 bp, 83 predicted proteins | sample 557461 | NCBI WGS metagenome assembly CEAR01 (sample SAMEA3182075, study PRJEB8094) | gut metagenome | biome: human; feature: gut; material: Stool; isolation source: human stools | place: Canada | collected 2012-03-14 | reverse complement strand
CTGGCAGTCGCACTCTGCCGGGTGGCGGTCACGCCCGAAACAGGTCTTTCCCTCTGCAAAGTAGGCTTCTTTGGGCGTATGGCACTTGCCGCAGTATAAAAGCCCGTCCTCGCCTGTGTAGTCCTCCGCTTCGGCGGTAGTGGTTGTAATGTCCGTAATCATAGCTTCAATCTCGTTTTTCATAAGCTCTCGCCCTCCTTGCATGAATAATCGGGTATGCCCTGTTTCGGGGCAGCCTTGCCTTTGGCAGCGTCCTCCTGCGCCCACTTGTAAATGGTGGCTGCATGGCTGTGGTACTGTTTCCCGGTGGAAGCGATATGGCAGGAAAGCCGGTCAATATAATACTCCCACTTGTCGGGCAACTCTGTTTTTAGCCCGGAAAGCTCTGTATCGGTCAGTATCACATTGTTGTATCTGCCATAAGCGGCGGGGGCGGGGTGTCCCGTTTCTCCCTCTCTCTCTTTTTCTATCTCTATCTCTTTCTCTAACTCTATCTCTATCTCTGGTGGACGAATGTCGGACAAATGTCCGCCTTTTGTCCGGGGCGGTAAAAGTGCCTTGTTTTCCAGTCTTGCAGCCCGTTTCCGCTCGGCTTCGGTAGAGGACTGTCCTATCATCAGCTCAATGTCGGTCATATAGAAAGCCCCGCTGTCAAGCTGCTCCACAAGCCCCAACTGCCGGAAAATCTCTAAAGCCCTCTCAACCGTCCCTATCTGGTGGCGGGTCAGTGTCGCTATCATCTGCGCTGTGTAGGGGATATGCTCGTCAAGCTGCAATTTCCCGCCGTTTTTCAGCGATTTTAAGTACAGCTTCAAGAGGATATTGGAGTATAAAATCCCGTCTTTCATATCTTCCAGCAGCACAATGGAGTCGCTGTCAAAAAAGTTCTCTTTCAGCTTGAGGTAGTAATACTTGCGGTTATCTGCCATTGTCCCTGTCCTCCTTTTTCCGGCGTTTGGAGTAGTAGTGGGGGCAGAGTATGATAACCGCCCGGAAGCTCTGCTTGCAGCTATGGGTACAGCCCCGGCAGAGGTCATTGTATGTGATACGATCGCAGGTGGAATTCCCGACTTTCACTTGCCGCAGGAAAAAAGACCATTCCAGCCGCCGTTTCTTGCTCATTCTTGGCATGGGTGCGCTCCTTTCTGCCGTTTCCGCTGGTGTGGCGGTATCGGCGGTAATTCTGTATCATCTCGGTATCATTTTCGGGTTTTTTCTGCCCTATAAGCCCGTTAAAAAATCCTTTGGTATTTGCGGATAGGGTACGGGGCAGCCCCCTTGTTCTGTATAGGTTCGGGTACATTTTGGGGCGGTTTTTATCGTTCCTGTTCCTGCCTTTTCACAGGCTTGCGCTCCCGGTGTAAAATCTGGTCGATATTGCCCTTGACAGTCTGTAAGCGGCGGTATTCCTCCCGTTTTGCCCGGTAATCGTTGTAGCCGCTGTTTTTCTCTTGGATAAGGGTTTCAATCTCTGCTTGCAGGGCTTTATAGCTCGGCAGCTTGGAAATGCCGTTTTCCCTGAAATAGCGGGCGGCTGCGTCTGCTATGATAAAGTCGCTTTCGTACTTCTGACGGTAGGCTGCTTTTGCTTTGGCGTTTTTCTGCTGTTTCAGCCCGTCCCGGACAGGGCGGGTCTTGGAATAGGCAAGCACCTGCCGTTGCAGCTCCTTTTTCCCGTTCAGCGTCTTTTCCATCTGCTTCAGCTCTGTAAGGCTTTCCCGCATGGCGGTATAGGCGGCAGAACAGGCTTCGTCCAGTTCCTCCGGGGAAGAAAAGCCGTACTGCTGATAGGCGGTAACGGTAGCTGCCATTTGCTTTAGGTTGTGCTTTGCCGCCCAGCGGTCATAGCCCACGCCCTTGCCCTCGGCTCGCTTGGCTTCCCGGTCAACCATGCGCTGCAAGGTGTTGTCTGCCGGGGTGGTTTTTGTGGTTTTTTCCCCTTGTGACAGCTTTTTAACCGCGGCAGGGTATTCGAGTATGGCTTTGCTCTGTTCGGCGGCTCTGTGGGCGTTCTGCGTAAGCAGGACAAGGACAGCAGCCTTGTCAAAATCGTCCCCCAGCTTCCGGGCTGTGATAGGCTTTGTCCTGTCCGGCGTGAGGTAGGAAAGCCGCCCCCGGCTCTCCTTGACGGTCACACCCTCCCGCAGCAAAAGGGAAGAAAATTCGTCAAAGCTGCCAGCTTGGGAAAGTGCCTGCCGTATCGTCCGGCGCAGCTTCGCCTTGTCCGTTTCAAACTTGGTGGGCTTGGTCGGCTGTCCTGCGGCTTCTCTGACAGCGTTCTCTTTATCAAGGGCAAGCTGTCCTTTCTTTGCCGCCCAGTATTCCCGTTCGGTTATCCGTTCCTTGCTGCCGCTTAGGAGGTCGATTTGGTAAAGCCCCTCCCGGTGGCACATCTCCATGACTTCACTCTTGAAATATTCCATAGCGGCGTTGGTGCAGCGGTGCTTGCAGCCCTCCCGTGTGTCGGCTGGTCTGTCCATGTAGGGCAGAAGCGGGACTTCATAAATCCGCAGGGAGTTGATGACGATATGCACATGGATATTGCCGCTGTGGTTATGCCCGTCCGGGTGGGTGCAGACTAAGGCTTGGTGTCCGGGGAAATGCTCTTTACAGAACTGCTCGCCCAGCTCCTGCGCCCGGTCTACGGTCAAGCCGTTGTCTGTCCCGTCCCGTGGGTCAAAGCTGATGATATAGTGGTGGCTTTTCACATCTTCCCGTTTTTGGTTTTTCTCATAGCGGAGATTAGCCCGCATACAGGCAACAGCGAAATCCTCGCCCCCACAGTTGAGGGAAGAAATGCGGTAATCCTCCCTCGGTATCAGCCGCCCGTTTTCATCAAGGGTGGGCTTCATGGTAAACTCGTCATGCTCAAATGTGAGATAGGCTTCCGCTGCGCCATAGTCCGCATTTTTAGAGCTGATATGTTTGAATGTTGCCAACAGCGTCACCCACTTTCTGCAAGACTTCAAACTTTAGGGCAGCAAGGTCGGAAACCGCCGCCCGTACCTCCCCGGCAAGCTGCGGGTAGGGGCTGTGCCACTCGTTCAGCGTCCGGGCTATCTGGTTTAAGTTGCCGCCGATCCTGCCGTATTCGGCGGTCAGCTTCCCGACAGCGGCAAGCAACTCGTCATTGACGGGGGAAACGGTTATGATGGGGCGTATGGCTGCCCCGGTTATGGCTTGCCGGATAAACTCGGCTTGGCTCATGTTGTAGGCAGAAAGCCGCTGGGCAAACTCGGCGTATTCTTCCTCGGTCATGCGTGTCTTGACTACCCGGCTGCGGTGCGGCGTGTTGTATCGTTTTCGCATGGTAAAACCTCCTTTCTGTGCGTGGTGTCCTCTCACTAATAGGAGAAAAACGGGGTGTGAAGCGGAACTGTTTTTGAAAAATCCGAAAAAGTATTTTGAGGGATTTTTAAGCGGCGCAAGCCGCATAAGCAGGGTTTGGGGAAGGCACTCCCCAACAAGATTCCCGCAGGGGCAAAATGAGCGAAAAGCGAATTTTGGTACTGCGGTAGAATCTTGCTCTAAGAAACTGCCGGACTGCCGTTCACTTCCTACTGCCACTTTTTCAGAAAATCTATAACCAGCTTTTTCATAAAAGGCTGCGGGCTGGCGTTCTTCCTCTTACTCCCTACAACACCGCAAAAAGCAAAAATGACGGACTTTCCGGCAAGAACTTTTCCGGCGGCTCGGTCTTTCCCGACAATAAGGCGTTTCGGAAGCTGCGTTTTGCCCGCTGTCTAAAAAAATGGCAGCCTTTTTAGCTTCAATGTCTAATACGGAACTTTTGGAAATTTGCCAAAAATGGGCGCAAAAAAAGCAGCAAATCTTTTTCGGATTTACTGCTTCATGTGCTGCTGCGGGGCGGCGGGATATTCAGTTTTTATGTTATCGGTCAAGCCGGAACTTGAACAGGCTTTCAATCAGCTTTGTTCTGATGTAGTCCTCCATATCAGAATTATAATAGCCGTTCATTTTGGAGAAATAGCGGATATACCCGGCATATCGGTCAAGGACAGCTTGTATCGCTATGGGGTCGCCCTCATGTGCTTTTATTATCGTGTCATAGGGGAGAAGTAGGCTACTCATGGGACAGCACCTCCATTTCTTCATGCAGCATTTGCAAGGCACTGTGTATGTGATGCCACGCCGTACTCCGGCAGCGTCCGTACAGTTCCCCGATTTCCTGCTGTGTGTAACGCCCGAAAAAATAAAGGTAAATGATTTCCCTCTTTTTCTCTGGCAGAGAGGACAGGGCTTCGGCAAGATTTCCATTTGTGAGGATAACCCTCTGACCGCATATCGTAACAGGGTATTGCTTGTAAGGGTCTATGAAATATGTGTCTGACGTACAAAATGGATAAAACTTTTCTTCTGTGAGATATTCAAAGGATATTTCCCTTTGCCGCCGTTTATCCCTGTCACGCCATGCGTTGATTGCTGCATAGTGTATGACAACTCTGCAAAAGGCATTAAAGGTGTACTCGATATGCTCCTTATATGCTTCTGTGCAAGGCATAAATAGTTCCCCCTTTCTCCCACATAATACGGCGTATGGTTTATAAGACACTTGTTATTTCAAGGTTTCTACTGTGAATGAAGCAGAATTGCCCGAATTATTATCCCGTAAAAGTTTTTGTGCTTCCGCTTCGGAAATTTCCTTAATCTCCATAACTCCATTTTCACTATTTTCAGCAATGGAAAGATATATACTGCCACTGTTATTAAAATAGATGATGGGTTTTTTAGTATCAATGAATATACCAATTATCTGGTCGTTGTAGTACCAATACCCATCTTTTGGGTGATAAACTATGCCATAGGATTCATAATCTTGGAGCGTATTCATGTTTTCTGTCTTATCTCCAGATTCCATGCTGTAAGATTCATGATTTCTAATCATATCTCCATTTTCTGTAGAAGTGCCAGCGGGCATTGATTTAAGTCCTGAATTTTCATACTTTTCTGTATGCCTGTCATAAACTTCTTTTGTGCATTCCCGAATACCAATAAGTTTATCGTTTGTATCCCGTTCCGCTTCAATATCCACTGTTCCCGTAAAGAAATTGGTAAAACTTGCGCCGCCCACTGGGTCATTAAAAAATCGGACAACATTTCCCTTGTAAGTGTAGCACTTGCTATTCTTATCATAAATCAATCCATATTCTTCATATATCCCATAGTCAATATTACCGCCGGGCAGTTCTGCCGCCGTATCGTAATCTGAAGCATTCTCGGAAGCATGTATTGGTTTGTACTCCTGTTCTTCAAAAATTGGATTATTATTAGCTTGGGCGGAAGTTGCAAATGCTGTAGCTACCCCGACAACAATCAGACACGCCAGTACCAGCGAAAAAATAGTTGTTTTTTTTGTTTTCATAATAGCAGTTATCCTTTCTTCGATAGCATTTTTACTAAAGCTGTTACAAAATGGCAATAGCCCACTTTTCGTTGCTTCCATGTTGATAAGCATTAGCGAATAGGCAGATTTTGATTTTTCTCCAAATTGTCGTATGACGCTTTCATCACAAGCCAGTTCTATATCACGGTTAAAAAGAATATACATCACCCACACAAAGGGGTTGAACCAATGAATACAAAGGGCAAGTGTCGCAATCAGCTTTGTTACAGTATCATAGCGATAAATATGCACATATTCATGTGAGAGGACATATTGCAGTTGTTTTTCATTTTTCCAGTCCATTTTTTTCGGCACCAAAATAACAGGACGGAAAATGCCATAAGTTAATGGGGCGGAAATCCTATCAGATTGCTTTACCAAAATTGGACGTTTCAATGGGCGTTCCGCCAGCCACTTTTCTACATAATGGTTGTGGACGGGTAAAGCTGTCCGAAATTCAATCAGACAACGCAAATAGGATATTACAAAAAACAATGCGATAAGTATTATTCCTGCACACCATACAATAAACCACATGGAAACAGATGATAAAATATTCTCTGGCGGCTGTTCTGCTCCCTGTGTCGTAACAAACAGCCCTTGCATAGTGGGAATGTTGTAATCTGTTCCAGCTTCCGGCAATGTTGTAGAAGATATGCTATGAGTTACCAACGTATAAACACTAAACATTGACGGAATCGAAAACGGGATAAGCAGTCTTAATATCACCAATTCCCATAAAACAAGAAAAGTCTTTTTCGGCAGTTTATTGATTGCCACCGCACGGATAATCACTACCGCAGTAATGAAAGCAGCCCCCGAAAAGCTCATTTGCAGTAAATTCATTTACACCACCTCATTCCAAATCTTCCACAATCTGCTTGAGCTTCTGAATCTGTTCAGCGGAAAGCTTTTTTCTGCCTAACAGGGCTGCAAACAGTTTGTCAACTGAACCGTCATAAATCTTGTCAACCAATTCTTTTGTTTCCGCTTCCTGTACTTCTTCTTTGGGAATAAGGGCATGGCACATGAAATTAGGCTCGGAACGTTCAATCGCCCCTTTTTTGATACACCTTTTTATCAGTGTGTAGGTAGTATTCATGTTCCAGCCAATTTCTTTTTTCAGAACGTCGGATATGTGTTTTGCAGTGGTGTCGCCCTCGTTCCAAAGCACACACATTACTTTCAATTCTGAATCGAAAAGTTTAATATCCATTTGTTTCCTCCTTTCCACAAGACCGCAGTAGTTTCTGCTTGATTACACATTACACCTTTCTTAATCGGTTGTCAACACTACCGCAGTAGTGTTAAGAAAAAAATTCATAATTTATTTTCTTGAATAGATAATGAAATGAGAGGGCTTCCGCAGCAGTCGGCACTGTGCGTAATGTGCATAACTTGCTATCTTATGGAGTTGTGGGAAAGTCCGTTTGCAGAATGTGGGAAAGCTGCTCTTTAGCTTTTCCATGTTCTGTGAACGGACTTTTCCATAACGGAATAGCAAGTTATACACATTTCCATGGTGCTTGTCGTTTGCTCTTTGGTTCGGAATAGTGTGGTGCTGGCGGTCTATCTCTTGTTTTCGGTTGTTTGCTTCTTTACTGTACATGAGCATTTGCCCAGTTCTTCCAGCGTGGATTTATATTGTTCCTCCAGTTCCGCACCCTTGAGGGTGTTCATGTCCGACCATGTGTATCCGGCAGGAATCCCTGTTTCTTTTTTGTAGGGCGGCTTGGAATACTCATCGGACATTTTCAGAAAGATAAGGTAGGTAAGCTGTTCCAGATAATCTCCGTAGGAAACACCGTCATCCCGGAGCGGATTGCACATCCCCCAAACCTTTGATACGATTGCTGATGTTTGTTCACTCATTCGATACTTCTCCTCTATTCGAATCAAAAGCATCCATTCTTTTTTGTAACTTTTGAATGGACTTATCCATTGATTGAATGCTTTTTGTCATTTTTTTCATTTCTTGATAAGTATCTTCAGTAGGTGAATCATATATTATTGACCAAAGATACTGTTTAAGGTCTATCGTTGTGGACTCTGAGTAGGTGGAAAAGATATCCGAGTAGCAAATGGTAATTTTCAACGGAATATTACTTATTTTCCCTAATTCCGGAGTACCTCCAAAACACACAAACCAACTTTTATCAACGCCCAAAGTGAACGAGGATTCACACAATTTTACTAAATACTCTTTATCCGGCACATTGGCAATAAACTCTGGATTGATTTTCACAGAAACATTATTGGCAACCTGATGTCCATGGTTATGTATATTTAGAACAAGGAGGCTGCCTCGTATTGTTTCAAAGGTTACAGTAACAAAAGCACGATTATTTTCTTCAAATTGACGTTTTGATTCTGCCAACTGTTCCCGTGTTGCTTTTGCAGAACGATAGTTAAATATACAAATAAATATTGTCGCAATCACATAGACTGCGGTTATTGCAATCATAATCCAGTCTGTCATACTACACCTCCTTCAAAGGCTTGTTTTAATATGCTCTGTCGCATGGCATCCGCCTGTGCCAATGCGGTATCCACGGTCTGCTCGATACTTTCGCATACGGATAGACGGGATTCTATGATTTGTACCGTTTGATCCTGTTCATTTATATCAGGAACAGGAATCAAGAATTTCTTTATGTCACCTACGTTAATATGTGGTGATGCAGAACCACCAATGTTTTCTGTAATGACACTGTTTAAAAATGGTGAATTCAAATAGTGCATCAGAAATTTATTGTTCAGGTTTTGACCAGTCCGTAACAGCATCATTCGTTGTCCTAAGCATACTTCAAGTCCTTTTGGAATGATACAAGCTATTCCCAATATGGCACCCTCACGGCTATATAAAACATCTCCCGGCATTGGACGGAGACGTGTTATTCGGTTTTCAAATGTACTATTAGAGACATAGTTTGGTTTAGATAAATCTAAAAATCCCTTACGGAAATTCGTTGTTCGCAAACACAGTTTACCTTCTTCCACCCATTTTGGCGTTGAATGCGGACAATCCACAATATAATCACATATATCAGCAATATGCCTTTCTGGTACACTTTTTCGTTTGAATGTCTCAAATGCCTCTTTCAGCACCGCCTGTCGATACACCGCCAACTGCTGCTTTGTGGTCTGCAAGGTTTCCACAGCCTTGTCCAGTTCGGAGAATAATTCTTCAATTCGAAATACGAGGTTGTCCTGAACTTCTGGGGGAGGAACTATTACATTTAGAGACTTTAGAATAGTCTGACTGATATTATTTTGCGTTCCGCCTTTTCCCATTGATATGAGTTTGGATTTCATCATAGCCATGTAGTAGAACATATATTTTGTAGATACGCCACGAAGTTCTTTTGCAAATGCGATAGCCTGATTGGTACAGCATTCAATACCTGTAATCCCCAATTTTCCGATGCTTCCATACATTGCAACCAATAAAGTGCCAGCAGGAATTATCTTCGCGCTGCTATTTTTTAATCCTAATTCAGTGATTTTACTCTGAGATTCTGTAACTACACCATCATTCAAATCACCGATTATCAACCACGGAATATCCCCATTATCATAGTATTGGGATTCTGTTGCTTTAGGCGTTCCACCAGACCCCCATGTTACAACTTCTGTCATTGGTTTTATAGCCCATCCATTGGGCAAATTTTTTTCTTTTATCATTTAAGCTACCAGCTCCCTATTCATCTCATTCAGTATTACCTCATAGTCATCCCCAAAGGACTCATAGAAGCCCAGCAGACCGCCTTTTTTGTCAAAGGGCGTCAAGTCCAAATCCTCCGGCAGGATACTGAGGGAAGTGGCAATGTGGTCTTTAATCAGACGCAGCCATTCCATCTGTTCTTCGGTAAACTGAATGTGTCCGGCATTACGTTTGAACGTCCACTGCATAAAGTTATAATTCACCTTATCCGCAAACGGGCTGAGGTTATCGGTATAGCCCATCTCAAAGCGAATGATGGAGATGAGGTCTGTCAGTTGCGCCATCGTGCCACGCTTTACCTTGTCCGGCTTCTTGATGGCATAGCAGTCCCACAGGCGTTCTACGGTGATGCCCTTGGCTTTCAACTTGCCATACAGTTCTTTTAGCTGTTCGATAGCCATGGGGCGGTCTTTGTAGCTTTCATTATAGATGATACGCAGGGCAATAATCTCATCCTTGTTTTCCTCAATAAATTCGTGGAAGGTAGCGAGGATGCGGTCTGCGTTTTCTTCCTGCTGCGTATCAAAGCCTGCAAACAGGACAGAGTCGATGTTGGTGTTGTCAATAATCTGGTCATGGCTGCGGCGCACATTCTCAATGTAATCACGGACATCCGGGTCATGGAACGGTGCAACGGCAGCCTGTATCAATTCTTTCTGTGCCTGTTTCAGCTGTTCCTCCGTGACCTCCGCAGAGCCTGTGTCCGCCTGCGCCTTGGCAGTCAGCACATCCTCATCAAAGGCATTCAGCAGATTTTCAGCCACGGATCCGGCAGCAGTGCCGACCTTCGCTTCAAACTGCTTACGCTCCGCCGGGGACATCTGGCTGTTCAGTCGAATGACACGGTTTGCAAGAGAGGTCAACGTGTCCTCGTCTTTTGCACCCAGTGCCACATTCATCATGAGTTCTTTCATGCTGACGGTCGGTTTTCGTTCCAACGGTCTGGTATCCGATTTCTTGGATTTGGTAACGCCAACCGCATCCACAATCACGAAATGGTCTTTATTCTCTGTGGCAGATGGGGTGACTTTCTGCAAGTCCTCTTTACTCAGCACACGAGTGCCTCTGCCTTTCATCTGTTCAAAGTAGTTTTTACTGCGTACATCACGCATGAAAATCAAGCACTCGATTGGCTTTACATCGGTGCCTGTGGCAATCATATCCACCGTGACGGCAATACGAGGGTTATAATCATTGCGGAAGGAACTCAGCACAGATTCCGGGTTGTCAGCGGAATAGGTGATTTTGCGGCAGAAGTCATTGCCTTCGCCAAACTCCTCACGGACAATCTGAATGATGTCATCCGCATGGCTGTCCGTCTTTGCAAAAATCAGTGTCTTTGGCACTTCTTTTCTGCGTGGGAACAGTGTGGTGAACAGATTATCCTTAAAGGAACGGATGACCGTGCGTATCTGACTTGGGTTGACAATGTCCCGGTCAAGCTGGGTTGGCTTATAATCCACATCCTCGTCCAGCTGTTTCCATCGTTTGGCTCTGGACAGACGGTCACGGTATTCAATCAGCTGTTTCATCAGATGAGCGCCGTTTTTGCCCACCTGTGTTTCAATGAGAAAGATATCCTCGCCAACGTTAACGCCGTCAATGATAGCCTGTTCTCTTGGGTACTCGCTGACAATATTCTCGTTGAAAAACGCAAAAGTACGGTTATCCGGGGTGGCGGTCAAGCCAATGATAAAGGCATCAAAATAGGACAACACTTGGCTCCACACATTATAAATGGAGCGGTGGCATTCATCCACGATAATGCAGTCAAAGAACTCCGGCGGATATTTCTCGTTGTACACCACCTCTTTGGGAGCCTTGCTCTCTGCCGTAACAAACTCCGCAAAGGATTTTTCCTCGATAGATTCGTCCAGTTCTTCGCCCTTCAGGATGGAGTACATTCTCTGAATGGTGCAGATGCAAATCTGGATATCGTTTGGTATGTAGGAACTTTTCAGCCTGCGGACACCGTAAAGCTGTGAAAAAGAGCGTGGGTCATCATTGGGAGTATAGGCAAGGAACTCACGCTCTGCCTGTTCTCCCAGACCTCTTGTATCCACAAGGAACAAGATACGGTTCATTTTTCCGTATTTCAATAAACGGTAGGCCGCAGTGATTGCTGTGAATGTTTTGCCTGCGCCTGTTGCCATCTGCACCAGTGCCTTGGGGCGGTTCTCAGCAAAAGACTTGTCCAGATTCTTGATGGCATTCACCTGACATTTGCGAAATCCCGTTTCATCCAATGCAGGGAAATGCTTCATGTTATTACGGATGGTATCCGACTGCCCTAACAGCGCAAGCAGGGTCTCCGGGCGATGGAATGAGAACACCGTTCTGGAGCGGTACTTTATATCGTTATAATCCGTAAACCGAATCAGCTTGTCTGTGGTTTCATAAGCAAAGCGAATTTTGTAATCATTCTTTATCCATTTGAAGATGCTGTTGGCATAACGCCCAGACTGCACCTCAACATCGGTGATAGATTCGCCTTTTTCCTCACGCTTGGCTTCGGCAACACCCACAGGCTTGCCGTCAATGAAAAGGGCATAGTCCACCTCACCTGTGCTTGTGGGGAATTCACGGACAGCAACGCCCAGTGCGGCAGAAAGATTCAGCTTTTTCATATCCTGAATGACCCAGCCGGACTGACGCAGTTTTTCATCAATCACAAGCCGTGCTTTTTCTTCGGGTGTCATATCACGTGTCCTCCTCATCTATGTACTCCATAATGTCACCGTAGTCGGCATTAAGGGTCTTGCATATCTTGCCAAGGACGGTGAGCGTGACCTCCTCGTCCCTGCGTAGTTTTGTCATTGTGTTAGGCGCAACGCCGGAGGCTTTCCTCAAATCAGCCTTGCTCATCTTCTTATCAACCAGTAACTTCCACAAACGATTATATGAAACAGCCATGTTTGCCTCCTTTTGCACACCTCAATTGAAAAACTAATTTCCGGTTGGGTAGCCAGTCATGCGGAAGTTAATCTTGCAAAAAGGTACCTGGAAGTAACTCTTACAAACATTTTCCAAGACATTGACATGCTCCCAACGGTAAATTACAATGTAAATGCTTTACCTATGCGCAGGATAGGGCAACACTGAGGAGCGACCTGAGCGGCACATAGGGTTTGCGGGAAGGCGGCATCTGAACGGATGCTGCCTTTTTTGCTGCCTTCCCGGAAACAAAAGCGATAAACCTCAGGGTTTAAGGGGCAGAGCCCCTTCGTCTTCTCCGAATGGCGGCAGCAGAGAAACGGAGAAAACCATGGCTAAGAATACACATTTGACCCTTAGTGACCGAATCGCCATTGAAGTCGGTCTCAAAGAACAGAAAAGCTTTTCTGCCATTGCAGCAGAACTGCGAAAAGACCCCACAACCATCTCCAAAGAAGTCCGTGCGCATATCAAACTAAAGCAGGCCGGAGGATACAATCCCTGCGGTGTCCGTAAGGAATGCAAACACTACGGTGATGTGTGCACACTCTGCCAGTTTCCTTACGGAAAAATGTGTCATACCTGCTTCAAGGCCAAGTGCTTTGAGACCTGTCCCGACTTCCAGAAAGCACAATGCTCCAAGCTGAACAAGCCGCCGTATGTCTGCAACGGCTGCCAGCAGCGTAAGGTCTGCAAACTGGAGCGGCACCTTTACGAAGCAAAATTCGCCCAGAAAGAGTATGAAGCGACCCGCAGCGAGTCCCGGCAGGGCTTTGCTGTGACGCCAGCGGAGCTTCAGCGAATCGACCGGATCATCTCGCCGCTCATTCAGCAGGGACAGTCCATTCACCAGATCTGCGTGAATAATGGCGACGAAATCATGTTGGACGAGAGGACCATCTACAATTATGTGGATGCCGGTCTTCTGTCCGTAGGAAATATGGATCTGCCCAGAAAGGTCCGCTACAAGGTGCGCAAAAGGAAACCCTCTGTACGGGTAGACAAGCAGTGCCACCTGGGCAGGACCTATGAAGATTTTCTGGAATACACCGCAGCCAATCCGGATGTTCCCATCGTGGAAATCGATTCTGTAGAGGGCCGCAAGGGTGGCAAGGTGCTGCTTACAGTGTTCTTCCGCAACTCCACCCTCATGCTGGCCTTTCTGCGGGACAGGAACACGGCACGGTCTGTTACGGAGGTTTTTGAATGGCTGTACGAAACTCTTGGGCACGAGCAATACTGCCGATTGTTTCCCATCATTCTGACGGACAGAGGCAGTGAATTTACCGACCCAGTTTCCATTGAATGCACTGAACTTGGAGAGGTACGAAGCAGAGTCTTCTATTGCAATCCTCAGCGTTCTGACCAGAAAGGCAGCTGTGAAGTCACCCACGAATTTATCCGGCGCATTCTTCCCAAAGGTACATCCTTTGACCATTTGCAGCAGAGCGATATCCTGCTCATGATGAGTCATATTAACTCCTATACGAGAAAGAAGCTGAACAACCAGTCAGCCCACCGGTTGTTCAGCTTCTTATATGGAGATACCATTCTGCCGTCTCTCGGCATTCAGGAGATCCCCGCAAACGATATCAATCTGACACCCCGACTGCTCAAAAAGTAAAATCAAGCTGCTGCTATTCGGAATATATCCGTATGCAGGGGTGGAAGTTACTTTTGCAAATTTTGCAAAAACACTTCGACCTCCGCTTGGCATGCCCATTTTTAGGCGAGGGTGTCCGATCTGTCTCTATGCTAACATACCCGCTGACAATATTCAATTTCTTTGTAAGATTAAATTCCGGTTTCGGCATTGTTTGTAAAATTAACTTCCGGATTTGAGAGGGTAATGCTTATTTCCCGGAATTTAATCTTGCAAGGCTTTTTGAAGTCCGGAAGTAAATCGTGCAAACCGGAAGTTACTTTTGCAATTCACCTATGCGTGAGAGTCTTGCATGCAAGCTGTTTTTGAAATTAGAGAGTTTCGCAACGCGATGCGAAGCTCTCTTGCCTTGTGATCGAGAAAGATGTATAATTAGAACGATATTTGTAGCCGGAGGTCGAACGGAAATGGCTATTTCGTATAACAAGCTTTGGAAGCTGCTCGTCGATAAGAAGATGAGCAAGGCCGATCTGCGCAAAGCGGCAGGCATCGCGCCGAACACCATGACACGGCTGCGGCGAGATGAGGAAGTCACGCTGTCCGTGCTCAATAGAATCTGCATTGTGTTAGATGTCAATATCGGAGATGTGATGGAATTTACCAATGACGAAAGGGATGGAGAATACGATGGCTGACACAAAACTTTTTAACATAAAGGGCGCAGTAAAAGAATATCAAAGCGGCACTGTCACACTTGAGAAAGAACTTCAGACAGTGATTGAAAATAATATGAATATCTTCTTCGGGGTAACATTTCTAGCCTCTGAGTATCGCACAACGGATGGTGGACGCATGGACAGCATCGGCATTGACGAAAACCATTGCCCTGTCATCTTTGAATACAAACGGTCTGTGAAGGAGAATGTGATTAACCAAGGTCTATTTTATTTGAACTGGCTTTTGGATCATAAAGACAGTTTCAAAGTGCTTGTAATTGAAAAGCTGGGTTTAAAAGCGGCTAATAACATTGATTGGAGTATGCCGCGAGTTGTATGTGTCGCGGGTGACTTCACAAAATATGATGAGTCTGCAATCAAACAGATGAACCGCAATATTAGCTTGATCCGATATAAGAAATTCGGAGAGGACCTGCTTATGTTCGAGCAAGTCAATGAGAATGTTGTCTCCGCTATTCCTGATAATGAACCCGTCAGCAAAGCAAAAGCTACTGATAAAACGTTCGATGAGCAGATCAGAAATGCTGACGAGAACATTAGAGTGTTGTACGAAAACCTTTCCAACTATATTCTTAGCCTTGGCGATGATATTAGCGAAAGTCATCTGAAGCTATATGCGGCATTTAAGAAAATCAGAAATGTGGTCACGGTAGTCGCCCAAAAGAAAAAGCTAATTCTGAATTTGCCGCTTGATGTGTCTACTGTATCATTTGAAGAAGGCTTTTCAAGAGATGTTACAAACATCGGTCACTGGGGCTGCGGTGCGGTTGAGCTCTATTTGCAAAGCAGTGCGGATTTCGAGAAGGCAAAGTCTCTAATCGACCGAGCATTTGATGAAAACTAAATGTGAGATTTTCTAACGATTAAAGAAATTGAGGATTTTACTATGCTGCACCCCGGACTATACGAACAAGTCATCAACAACGCCTTGACGGGCGAGCTTGCGGAGATTCCGGAGGCCCGCAAGTCTGTTGCGCCCATTGACAAGGCGGAAGCCTCCAAGGTGCTGGCGCAGTATCTGGCGGATGTGGTTCAAAAGGGCTTGGATAACGTGCTGGACAACGGCGGGGATATTTCTGCCCAAATCGGGCTGACCAACCAGATCGTTGATCTCATTCAAAATACAACGAAAGAAGCTGATTTTGCCGCGCTGGGCGTTGACCAGCGGGCAGAGCAGCTTCTTGCGCTTTTGCGGGAAGCCGATCCGAGGCTGGCCGTGGGAAAAACCGCGGCAGACATAGAACGCCCGGAGACCTCCATCGCACAAAGCTCGCTTTTCACCGGGGCCGTGCATGAGCCTCAGATGTTCACGGAACTCAAGAAAGAGATTGTCTCGGCCGATCGGATCGATATGCTGGTGTCCTTCATCAAATGGAGCGGTCTGCGGCTCATCATGGACGAACTGCGGGAGTTTACGCACAGCGGCGGCGAGCTCCGCATCATCACCACCTCCTACATGGGCGCAACAGATGTGAAGGCCATTGAGGAGCTTCGAAAGCTGCCCAATACGCACATCAAGGTCAGCTACAACACCAAGACGACCCGCCTCCACGCCAAGGCATATATTTTTTACCGCGAAACCGGCTTCACGACGGCTTATGTGGGCTCGTCCAATCTGTCCAATGCAGCACTGACCAGCGGCCTTGAATGGAACACCAAGGTAACGAAACGCGACCTGCCCGAAACCATTGACAAGATCGCCGCTACCTTTGAGTATTACTGGAATGACCGCGAATTTGAATACTACGCGGAGGATCAGAAAGAGCGCTTGGCACGGGCGCTGAGGGCGGAAAAATATTTCGACACCAACAATGCTGACGTCTACACCATGGACATCAACCCATATTCCTACCAGCAGGAGATTTTGGACAAGCTGGAGGCAGAGCGCACTGTCCGTGGCTATACGCGCAATCTGGTGGTGGCTGCCACCGGTACCGGCAAGACGGTCATCTCTGCCTTGGACTACAAGCGTTTCCGCAAGCAGAATCCGGATAGACCCTGCCGCCTGCTGTTTGTGGCGCACCGGGAGGAAATCCTCAAGCAGAGCTTGTACACCTTCCGCGCCGTGCTCAAGGACGCAAACTTTGGTGAGCTATTTGTGGGCAACTATAAGCCAGAGAGCATCGACAACCTGTTTCTGTCCATCCAGACTTTCAACTCACAGAGCTTCACGGAAAAGACGAGTCCCGATTTTTACGATTACATCATCGTGGACGAATTCCACCATGCCGCTGCACCGACTTATCAGAAGTTGTTGTCCTACTACCAGCCGCGCATCCTGCTGGGCTTGACCGCTACTCCAGAGCGTATGGACGGCAAGAGTATCCTGCCCTACTTCCATAATCGCATTGCAGCGGAGATCCGTCTGCCGGAAGCCATTGATCGGAAGCTGCTCTGCCCGTTCCAGTATTTCGGTGTCACCGACACGGTTGATTTGGATACGCTGAAATGGTCTGCCGGTGGCTATCAAAAGAGCGAGCTGGAACAGGTCTACACCTTTAGTGGCGCTATTGCCAACCGCCGTGCCGATCACGTAATAACTTCGCTGCTGAAATATGTCACGGACATTGACGAGGTGAAGGGCCTCGGCTTCTGCGTGACGGTCGATCACGCGGAATTTATGTGCCGTTATTTTAACGACCACAACATTCCGTCAATGTGCCTCACCGGGCAATCTTCGGACGAGGAAAGAGCGGCGGCCAAGCGGCGCTTGGTGTCCGGTGAGGTGCGGTTCATCTTCGTCGTGGACATCTACAACGAGGGCGTGGATATTCCGGAAGTCAATACGGTTCTGTTCCTGCGACCCACGGAGTCGTTGACGATCTTCTTGCAGCAGCTGGGACGCGGTCTGCGTCTATCCGAGGACAAGGAATGCCTGACCGTGCTGGACTTCATTGGTCAGGCGAATCGAAAATACAACTTTGAGGATAAGTTTGCAGCGCTGCTGTCGAATACCACCCGCAGCGTGAGCCGTGAGATCAAGGACGGTTTTGTGTCCGTCCCCAAGGGCTGCTATATCCAGCTGGAGAAGAAAGCGGCCAAATACATTTTGGAGAATATCCGCGCGTCCTATGGCAATACGGCTGGGTTGGTGGCTCGCGCAGCCTCCTTCACGGAGGACAGTGGGTTGGAGCTGACGCTCAAAAACTTCTTGGATCACTACCATCTTGACCCGCGGGCGATCTACAAGTTTTCCTCCTTCTCGCGCATTTGTGCCAGAGCGGATGCCATCGAGGACTTTTCGGAGCAGCTGGAGGACATCCTGACCAAAGCGTTTGCAAAGCTTGCTGTGGCTGATTCCCGCCGCTGGATTTCGTTCCTGTTGGATGTTCTTCCGCGTTTGGACAACCTTGATTTTGCAGCGCTTCCGGATGCGGAAAAGCGGATGATGCAGATGTTCTATGTCACCGTCTGGGGCAAGGTGGTGGAGGACTGGGACGACGAAGAGGTGCTTAGTAATCTCTATGCCCTGTCTGACAGCACAGTTCTGCTCGGTGAACTCTTGGAGCTGCTGCGCTATCGCTTCGAGCAGATCGACTTTATCGACGAGCCGGTGGAGCTGGGCTTTGACTGTCCTCTGGATCTGCATTGCACCTATACCCGCGATCAGCTACTGGTAGCGATGGACTTTATGAAACCGGCAACTGTGCGTGAGGGTGTTAAATGGCTGCCGGACAAGCAGTTAGACGTATTCTTTGTGACGCTGAACAAGGCGGACAAGGACTACTCGCCAACCACCATGTACAACGATTATTCCATCAATGAGAGCTTGTTCCATTGGCAGAGCCAGAGCACCACGGCGGAGAATTCGCCCACCGGTCAGCGCTATATCCACCACAAGGAACGCGGCAGCAAGGTGCTGCTGTTTGTGCGTGAGTTTAAGTCAGACCGTGTGACCGGTGGCGCGGAGGCGTACACCTATCTGGGCACGGCGAACTACGTGAAGCATGAAGGTAGCAGACCAATGAATATCACCTGGCAGCTGGACCGCCCGATCCCGGCGAAGTTTTTGAAGAAGACAAATAAGTTGGTAGTGGGGTAAAGGAGTTTTTATGAAGTTTATTCACTTATCGGACCTCCATTTGGGGAAAAGAGTAAATGAGTATTCGATGCTTGAAGATCAAGAATACATACTCAAAAAAATCATCAATGTCGTTGACGCTGAAAAGCCGAATGGTGTGATCATTGCCGGAGATATCTACGACAAATCTGTTCCCGCGGCGGAGGCAGTTCAGTTGTTTGACAACTTTCTCGTTCAGCTGACCAAACGAAAGCTCGAGGTATTCGTTATCAGCGGAAACCACGATTCTCCGGAAAGGATTGCTTTTGGTTCTCGCATTATGGATGCCAGCGGTATTCATATGTCACCGGTTTATAATGGGAAGATTGTACCTTTCTCCATGCAGGACGAATACGGTACGGTGGATGTTTATATGCTGCCGTTTATTAAACCGGCTCATGTCCGCAGGTTTTGTGACGATGAGATTACTACTTACACAGATGCTATAAATAGCGTCATTTCAAAGCTGAGTATCAATCATGTCAATAGAAATATTCTGGTGACACATCAGTTTGTTACGGGTTCGTTGCGCTCTGAATCTGAGGAAATCTCGGTTGGTGGATCTGATAATGTGGACGCTTATGTTTTTGATCCCTTTGATTATGTCGCACTTGGACATATTCACTCGCCGCAAAATTGTGGTGCGGAGCATATTCGTTACTGCGGAACACCGTTGAAATATTCCTTTTCGGAAGCAAAAGACCGCAAGTCGGTAACAGTGATTGAACTCGCTGAGAAAGGAAAAGTGTCATATAAAACAATCGACCTTGTCCCGCAGCATGATCTTGTCGAGTTGAAAGGAACCTACGATGAGTTGACCTTTAGATCCTTCTATGAGGGTACAACATGGCCGGAAGATTATACGCACATCACGCTGACGGACGAAGAAGACATTCCGGATGCAATTGGAAAACTGCGCACGGTGTATCATCGGCTGATGAAGCTTGATTACGATAATAGACGCACACGCTCAAGTGTGGAGATCAGTGGTGCAACAGACGTTGAATCTAAATCGCCATTAGAGCTCTTTTCTGATTTTTATGAACTGCAAAATAATCAACCTATGAATCCTGAGCAATTTGAGTACATGAAGTCGCTAATAGAAAAGACATGGGAGGGTGAACAATGAGGCCTATCAAACTTACAGTATCTGCGTTTGGCCCCTATGCAGGAAAAACGGTTCTTGATTTGGACAAGCTCGGAGAAAATGGGCTTTACCTTATTACTGGTGATACGGGTGCCGGAAAGACCACGATTTTTGATGCGATTACTTATGCATTGTACGGAGAGGCCAGTGGAGACAACCGCGAGCCATCCATGTTCCGCTCAAAATATGCCGAGGCAACTACTCCGACAGAGGTTGAACTTGTCTTCTCCTACGCCGGAAAAACATACACCGTAAAACGAAATCCAGAGTATGAACGTCCCAAATCCCGCGGCGAAGGATTTACGACGCAAAAAGCGGAAGTGCAGCTAAAATATCCGGATGGGCGCGTTGTCACAAAGCAGCGCGACGTGGATAATGCAATACGAGACATCATGGGCATTAACCGTAGCCAGTTTTTGCAGATCGCCATGATTGCACAGGGGGATTTTCTCAAATTGCTGCTTGCCCCCACAGAGGAGCGAAAGAAAATATTCCGTCAAATATTCAAAACGCAGTTGTATCAGGACTTGCAGGATCGTTTGAAGAAGGAGTCCGGTCAACTAAACGACAAATGCGATGCCGCTCGTAACAGTATCAAGCAATATATTGATGGAATTACCTGTGATGAAAATGATGTCCTGAGTATTGAAGTTGAAAAAGCAAAGAACGGGCTTCTTCCTGCAAAGGATGTTATGGATCTGATTGATCGTCTCCTGACACAAGATAATGACAAAAAAACGGCTATTCAAAAGTCAATCTCGGATGCAGACAAAGCCCTCGAAATCGTCAATGCAAATTTGGGTAAGATTGAAGCAAAAGAACAAACTCAAAAAGCATTAGACCAAGCACAGAAGAATTTAATCGGCGAAAATGAGACCAATCTTGCGCTGAAGGCTGCTTTTGATATTGAAAAGGGGAAAGTATCGGAAAGAGAACAGCTTGCTGAAGAAAAGGCCAAGATTGAGGCTGAGTTTTCTCGTTATGAAGCGCTGGATGCCCTAGAAAAACAAATCAAATATGACGAGGATACTATTTCCAAAAACGAGAGGCAACTGAAAAAAGACCGGGAGCAGTATGCCATTGATGAAGCAGAGTTTAAAATCCTTAAAAAAGAGTTCGAGTCCCTTTCAGATGCAGGGGAAGGAAAGGAAAAGCATTCTCGTCAAAAAGAGAAGACACAAGAAAAACAAGCAAAGTTGCAAAACCTTTCAGCATTATTTAAGGCCTTTCACGAACTTGGTGACAATTTGGATACTCTCCAAAGCGATTACAAAAAAGCCTCGGAGTCATCCGAGGAAGCAACTGCCGATTATGAAGCAAAAAACCGCGCATTTTTGGATGAGCAGGCTGGAATCATCGCTGAAACTTTGGAAAGTGGCAAGCCTTGCCCTGTTTGCGGATCTTTGGAACACCCTTGCATAGCGCATAAATCGGCCAAGGCCCCCACGGAAGCACAGTTAAAAAGAGCAAAAGAGAATGCTGATAAGGCACGAAAAGTAGCCGAAGACTTAAGCGGGAAATGCAAGGAAGCCAAAGGCATACTCGATGCAAAAAAAGTCGAAACGGAAAAGCTGGTTAAGGAATTATGGCAGAGCGTCGCTTTCGAGGAAGCTGAAAACAAGCTTCCGGAGGAGCAGAAAGTCGTTTCAGCAGAAATCACTGTGCTTGACACAGCACTTTCCGAAGAGGAAAAGAAAGTATCTCGCCGATCTGAACTTACAGAATCATTACCGAAGACGGAAAAGGCACTAAAAGAAAGAGATAAAGATATTTCGAATCGAAATATTGCGCTAGAAGCTGATAAAGCGTTGTTGAGCGAAAAGAAGAAGCAGCGCGATGCGGATAAGGAATCCCTGCGCTTTGATAGTATAGCAGAGGCCCAGAGCAAATCGGATGCTTTGGGAAAAACCGTTAGCGAAATGAAGAAAGCATACGACAATGCTCAGAGTGCGCTGTCCGACTCGGATAAAAAAATCGCCGGTTATAATGCTTCAATCACAGAACTCTCCAAGCAGCTCTCTTCCGATTGTGTTCTTGACAAAGAAGCAGAAACAAAGAAGAAAGTTGAACTATCCAAAAAGAGAACTTCGGATGACGATGCTGCCAAAGTGCTTCATGCTCGCATAGAGTCCAATACAAAGGTGCTTGCTAATATTCAAGTAAAGGTCAGTGATCTTGATATGCTTGAAAAACGCTATACATGGCTGAAAGCATTATCGAATACCGCAAACGGTAATATTTCTGGGAAAGAAAAGGTAATGCTGGAAACCTATATTCAGATGACATATTTTGACCGCATCATAGCACGTGCCAATACTCGCTTTATGATTATGTCCGGAGGACAGTATGAGCTGAAACGTCGAAAAGAAGCCGAGAATAACCGTAGCCAAAGCGGACTCGATCTTGACGTTATTGACCATTACAACGGCACAGAAAGAAGTGTAAAGACACTTTCGGGTGGTGAATCCTTCAAGGCGTCGCTCTCGCTTGCACTGGGACTCTCTGATGAGATCCAAGCATCTGCCGGTGGTGTTAAGCTTGATACCATGTTTGTTGACGAAGGATTTGGCTCTCTTGACGAAGAATCCTTGGATCAAGCAATGAAAGCTCTTTCTGGTTTGGCTGATGGAAATCGGCTTGTTGGTATTATTTCTCATGTTGTTGACTTGAAAAATCGTATCGATAAACAAATTGTTGTTGAAAAAGAGAAGTCGGGCGGAAGCAAGGCGAATATTGTTACCTAAGGAGAAATAGAAATGAACGAATATTTAAGAGGCTCTGAGTGGAGAAGATGGGATCTACATGTACATACTCCTGGTACAAATAAAAATGACCAGTACGAAGGAACAACCATAGAGGAACGCTGGGACGGTTTTTATAGAAGTATATTAGACTACGTTGGAGACGGAAGCGATAAAGTCAAATCAATAGTTTCTATTGGAATTACGGACTATCTTTCAATAGAAAATTATAAAAAAGTCATCGCTGAAAAAAGGTTGCCAGGTACAATTAAATTGGTGATTCCAAATGTTGAACTGCGAATGACTCCAATGTCACGAAACGAAGGAATTAATATACACTTCTTGTTTAATCCTGTAGTAGTTGATGAACTGGAAGATCGATTTTTCTCCAAGCTCTCCTTTGAGTATAATGGTCGTCCGTATTCCGCGACAAAGGCGCAATTAATCTCGCTTGGGAAAGCATTAGATTCGTCTTTGGCCGAAGATGCGGCGTATTTAAAAGGCGTTGGACAGTTTATCCCTTCTGTAGATTCGCTAAAAAAACTTTTTTCCAATGATCCAGAACTGCGTGAAAATACAATCATAATTGTTTCAAACGGCAGTAATGACGGAGTAACCGGGGCAGCAAACAATTTTTCACATATTGAAGCGAATCCATCCGACTTTGACGCCACAAGACAATCAATATACCAATTTGTAGATGCCATTTTTTCTGGAAATCCTAGTGATATATCATATTTCCTTGGCGAAAAGAGTGACTCGCCTGATGAAGTTATTAGAAAATGCGGTTCTCTGAAGCCATGTTTTCATGGATGTGACGCGCACACAAATGCCAAGTTATTTGAGCCGGATAATCAACGTTATTGCTGGATAAAATCAGACCCCTCATTTAATGGCCTCAAACAGGTACTTTACGAACCGAAAGACAGAGTGAGAATTTCGCCTCTTATGCCGGAAGAAAAGTCCAATTATCACGTGATTGATCGTATCGTAATTGATGATCCGGACTTTTCCCCTGAGCCGATACAATTTAACGATAAGTTGTCTTGTATCATTGGTGGAAAATCGACGGGAAAGTCAATATTGCTTCATAACCTTGCTTTAACCATAGATAAAAATCAAGTTGAGGAAAAAACGGAGAAATCAAAAACAAAAACTCGTGTGTTAACGAAGGTTAAGGTGTTTTGGAAAGATGGTGAGGTGAACGAAACAGGTGTACAAAATGACTCTCATAAAATTGTATATATTCCTCAAACATACTTAAATCAACTGTCTGATGAAAATGAAGAAAAAACCGAAATAGACAGCATCATCGAAGAAATTATACTGCAAAACGATAATGCTCGAATAAGTCATGAGCAGATGCTGAAAGAAATTCGGGAGTATAAGCCTTCTCTGGATAAGAGAATATATGATGCTGTCCAAATTAATGAGGAGATTCAGAGTATTAAAAAAGAGATGGCAGAAATAGGATCTCGCGCAGGAATTGAAAAACAGCTTGACGGCCTAAAAAAGCAAAAAGAAATCGAATCCAAAGAGCTTTCAATATCAGAGGAGGATATTTCAAAATATGACACTGCCGTATCCGAATTGACTAAACTCAATGTGCAACTTCAGACAATTGAAAATGACATTTCCATTGTTGACTCAATTGTCTCCGTGGTTATTCCCGTTGAGACGGATAAAGCCATGAGCGATGATGTTCGGAAAGATATTTCGGATGCGGTATCAATGATTAAAGAAAAAGCAGACGAGTTATGGAAGGAATATAAGCTTAAAATAATCCAAAAGTACCAGACTAAGCGGGAAAAAACTGTTACGGACATGAGAAATAGTGAGATCGTGGTCGATGAGTTGAAAGAACAAGTTGAGAGTAATGAGGCTATCGCTGAATTGTCTAAGTGGATTCAGGAAGAGGAGCAGAGGTTACTAATATTTAGAGACTACGATAGGAAAATTGATGAAAAGAGCGAAGAACTCAACGAGATTATATCAGATTTGGTTCAGACTTTTAAAAGATATGATGATATTCAAGAACGGTATGCAGCCAGTGTCAATGGCGAAGGAAGCAGTTTAAATGAAGGTAGTGAATTAACCTTTTCAGTTCTTATTCCATTCCGAACTGAAGCTTTTTGCCAAAGAATAAAGCAACTATTTGATAATAGGGTATTGAAGTCGAAAAAAGACATTATTAATGTTGAAGACTTCAATATAGATCAATTTGACGAAACTGCTTTAGAAAAACTGATTAAGGCATGCTTAAATCAAACAATTCCTTTTTCAAAGAGCTTTACACCGGAAAGTGCGCTCAGAAGCATATTGGATAATTGGTATAATGTTACTTACAACGTCAAAATGGGGGACGACTTAATTGATGAGATGTCTCCCGGAAAGAAAGCCTTAGTTTTGCTTAAACTACTGATTAGTTTGGCTGAAAGCAAATCTCCAATTCTGATTGACCAACCTGAAGATGACTTAGACAACAAATCAATCAGCGACGATTTAATTACCTTTATCAAAAAGAAAAAAATAGAACGACAAATTATCGTTGTCACACATAATGCAAACGTTGTTGTTTCTGGAGACGCAGAGCAGGTGATTGTTGCAAATCAGCAGGGAAATACTACGCCAAACAATAAATTTCGTTTTGAATATCGGACGGGGTCAATAGAGGATGATTTGCCAGTTTACGATGATTCCGGAACGATTATCCATGGCATATTAAATGCTCAGGGAATACAACAGCATATCTGCGATATATTGGAAGGTGGCGAAAAAGCGTTCGCAAAGCGAAAAAATAAGTATAACATAAAAGGGTAATAAACGTTCTGCATAAGGAAATTTCTTTCTGGGCAATAACATATGACGCACATTTGCTTATTAAGATAATTAGATATCCTTGCTTACCGCCGCCCTGATTTTTAGTCAGAGCGGCGGTTTTATGCGGGCGCAAAATCGGGTAAGCTTGTCATACGACAAGTTGTACGCTAAAAATCAACTTGACGTATGACAAGTGAAAAGATATAATGATCTTGAGGTGAAGGTACACATGCAGTTAATGAAAGAAAAGCAGGACCTGACGTATTTGTCGTGGTCTGTCTATCGCAATTCGTCCGGAACAGCCGGTTCTTTTCTGAAAGCATACTCCGAACTCGGCGGAAAGAAGACCTATTACAAGCTCTCAAACTTCGATAAGGCGCGTGGGGTCATTGGGCATGAGTGCGTGAACGAGTTGATCGTTGACCGGCTGCTGACGATACTGGGGATTCCTCATCTATCCTATCAGCTGATCCATGCAGATGTTTCGGTGGATGGCAGAACCCATGAGGTTTATCTCTGCGCTTCGGAGGATTTCAAGGCAAAGAGCGAGTCCAAGACCGCTTTGGATGCCTACAAGGAACTGGAGGCTCTGCCGGATGAATCTGCGCTGGAATTCTGCACTCGCATGGGCTGGGAAGACTATATTTATCAGATGCTCGTTGTAGATTACCTAATTCTGAACCGGGACCGCCACGGCGCTAATATCGAGGTGCTGCGTAACAGCCGAAAGAAGACCGTTCGTCTGGCGCCCCTGTTTGACCACGGACTTTCGCTGCTTTGCAGTTGTCCCGACGATGCTGCGGCGGCAAAATTTGATGTGATGGCCGATAAGCCCTGCAACAACTATATTGGCTCGAAATCCACATGGGATAACCTGCGTATCATTCCGAAGGATAAAATGCCGAAGCTTACGCCGCTTCACGAGAGCGACAGACAAGTTCTACTGGAAGGACTGGACGGCGTGATCTCTCAGACGCTTCAGAACAAGATATGGGAAATGATCTGGAAAAGGTGGTGCGCATATGAAGATTTTTGCCATTCGAGATGAATCGGCACAGGAGCAGAAGGATCTGGCGTACCTCCTGTACTACGAGCAGGAAAAGCGGTTCTATATTGAGCTGCCTGAGAACGCGGACGCGTGGGAAACGCCCTTGTTGCTGGATTCCTTCGTGAAACGTGGGGAAACCACCGTCAATTCTTACTGGAGCAAAATCTGGGTGGAGCAGCGGATTGTTCCGCCTGACCGCCAGAACATCGGAGAGATTCTGCGCGACAATCACCTGAAGGAGTACGATGAGTATGCACTCCTGATGCTGGCGATGGGACGATGCGCACAGGATGACTACTATCTCGTTCCTATTGACGAGAAGGCGCTTCCGGAAGAAATTACGAAGCGGTTCTCAAAGCGAATTGAAGATGTGTTGCCGCTGGAGGATCATTGCCTGCTGGTGTTTTTCCGGGATGGCGCGGTGAAGAAGTGCGATTTGCAGAAGCACTTTGAAAAGACGAAGGCGTTTCAAATCCTTCTCAAGAAGCCGGACTATTTTCAGCATGTGCAGATGCAGACAGGCGGATACGGCGTTGCGTGGGATGTGAATATGACCGTTTCGGATACGATGCTCTACCGGATTGGGAAAAGCGTTCCGCTGACGGCGGCTGATTTTCGGAACTTTGCCGCCCATAGAGTCATCAATGCGGCAGAAGCGGCGGATATCTTGGGCTGCTCCCGGCAGAACATCATTGACCTAACAAAACGCGGAAAGCTCCATCCGATCAAAGCGTCGGAAAAGAGTACGCTGTATCTTAAAAGTGAGATCCTGAAACGAAATTGGCAGTGATCATGCGTTATACCCCTTTATACCCCTTTTGAAAAGGGTATAAAGGGGTATAAAAGATTTTGGGCTATCGTGGGCAGGTTTTCGTATCAATTTGACGCTTGATACACCCAATGCCCGTTCGCGCGAGCTTTGTATAGCTTTCCCTCGTTCGCCAGCCCAACCAAAATTCGATTCGCCGTCGATGCCGAAACCCCACACAGCTCCCGCACATCGGCGTTCATGATATACTCATGCGTCTGCAAGAACTGCTCAATCTTCTGCCAGCGCAGAGTTTTCTTGTCCATTTTTCCGGCGCTCATTGCATCACTCGTATGGATGGCGTCGATGAGCGATGCTTTGATGACGGAGAGCACAAACTCGATGAACGCGGTGGACTCGCCTGCATCGTTGCTGGCATTGATGGCATCGTAGTATTCCTGCTGATGGTCGTGGATGATGGACTCGACCGGCAGCCATGAAAACACGGGATTCCACTTGGAGAGCAGCAACGTATGCCAGAGCCGCCCAACACGGCCATTGCCGTCTGCAAAGGGATGGATCAACTCCAGCTCATAGTGGAACACGCAGCTTCGGATCAGCATGTGCAGGTCGCTGTGCTTTGCCCAATCCAACAGCTCCATGACCAAATCAGGCACATACTGGGGCAGCGTGCCAAAATGCAGGACATGCCCCTCTTGATCTACAACGCCAACAGGCCGCGTGCGGAACATGCCGGACTCCTCTACAAGCCCGCGAGTCATGATACCGTGAGCGGTCAGCAGGTCGTCCACGGAGTAGGGGTCAAGCTCGTCCAGCCGCTCGTAAATCTCATAGGCATTTTTGACCTCGGCAATGTCCTTGGGCGGAGCCAGAACATGTTTGCCGTTCAGAACAGCGGTGACCTGTTCCAGACTCAGGGTGTTCTGCTCAATGGCAAGGGAGCCGTGAATGGTGCGGATGCGGTTGGTGCGGCGCAGATTGGGATTGCTGGAGAGATGATCGTGCGCGGAAAGCCTTCCGGTCAGCTCGGAGATTTCTGCAACGTCAGCGATCATTTTGTTTATGACTTGAAACGGAGGCTGTTTGTTTTTCATGAGTACCTCACAGCGTAGTTTGATTGTCCATATTATAGCATGCATCACTCATTTCATCAATCATTTTCTCGATGCACATGAGTGATGCGCTCCGAACGGGCACGGTCAGCGCGCGAAAACCTCTGCCTATCCGCAGAAATTTTCAGATTCTTCCCTTGGGTACCTTTTCAAACGGATTCCAATCCGATATAATATATCTATCAACCTAACGAATAACGAGAGGTGCCGACATGAAAACGAAAGATACGCCGAAGCAATATGTCATCTACTCCCGCAAGTCCAAATTCACCGGCAAGGGCGAGAGCATCGAGAATCAGATCGAGCTTTGCCGTCAGTACATCGCCATGCACTTTGGCGAGGAAGCGGCGGAAAATGTGTTGGTCTACGAGGACGAGGGCTTTTCTGGCGGCAATCTGGAGCGCCCGCAGTTCAAGAAAATGATGAAGGACTCCCAGAAGATCGCCTTTGCCGCCATCGTGGTCTATCGCCTCGACCGCATCAGCCGCAACATCGGCGACTTTGCCAAGCTCATTGAGGACTTGGGCGACCGGCACATTGACTTCATCTCCATCCGTGAGCAGTTCGACACTTCTTCCCCCATGGGACGCGCCATGATGTACATTGCGTCGGTGTTCTCCCAGCTGGAGCGGGAGACCATCGCCGAGCGCATCCGCGACAACATGCACGAGTTGTCCAAAACCGGGCGCTGGCTGGGCGGCACGACGCCCACGGGCTATGCTTCCGAGAGCGAATCCCGCGTGACCGTGGACGGCAAGGAGCGCAAGGCATACAAGCTCAAGCCCATCCCGGAGGAAATTCAGCTGGTCAAGACGATCTTCGAGGTGTTCATGGAAACCGGTTCTCTCAGCAAGACCGACCAGTACCTGTTGGAGCACCGCTGCGTCACGAAGCGCGGCAAGCAGTTCACCCGCTTTGCCATCCGGGGCATTCTGACCAATCCGGTCTACATGATTGCCGACGACACGGCGTATCAGTATCTGAAAGAGAACAATGTGGATTTGTTTGCCGAGCGTTCGGAATTCGACGGCGAGCACGGCATCATGGCGTACAACCGCACGCTCCAGCGCCCCGGCAAGGCGAACCAGATCCGCCCGATGGAGGAATGGATCGTGGCGGTGGGGAAGCATCCGGGCATCATCGCGGGCAGCGACTGGGTGCGGGTGCAGGCCATGCTGGATGTCAACAAATCCAAGAGCTACCGCAGACCCCGCAGCAACGTGGCGCTGCTGTCCGGTCTTTTACGGTGCGGCGAATGCGGCGATTACATGCGCCCGAAGCTGACCAACCGCCGCACCGCGGACGGCGAGCTGATCTACACCTACATGTGCTCCACCAAGGAGCGCAGCCACGGCACGGTCTGCGCCATGAAAAACTGCAACGGCAACACACTGGACGCTAAAATCATCGAGGAGATCCGCAAGCTGTCCGCCGACAAGGAGACCCTTACCCGGCTGCTGGCGCAGACCAAGAAGGTCATCAGCGGCAGCAAGGAGGGCTACGATGCAGAGCTTGCGCTGCTCCGGGAGAAACACGCCGAAACGGAAGATCGCATCAAGCGGTTGGTGGAATCCCTGTCCGTTGCCAGCGCCACCTCCGTGAAGTACGTCATGGAGCAGATCGACGCGCTCCATCAGGAGAGCGAGACCCAGCAGCTGCGCCTTGCCGAGCTGGAAGCCCTCACCGAGCAGAGCCGGATGCTCCATCAGGAGTTCGCCTTCCATCAGGAGATGATCGAATCCTTCGCCAGCGCGGTGGATTCTGCCACGCTGGAGGAAAAACGCCGCCTGCTGCGCACCATTGTCAAAAAGGTGGTCTGGGACGGCAAAAATGCCTACGTGTACCTGTTTGCGGAGGACGGAGAGGCGGATTTGCCCCCTGTCGAGCAACTTATGTGTCCGTCAGGAGAGGATAGCGAATGAGATCCTCATGTATTTCCGGTCGATGCGGAAGACGGCGGGGGATGTTTCGCTTTCGGACTGCATTGAGACCGGGAAGGACGGGAATGCGCTGTCGCTGATGGATGTGCTGTGCTCGGATGAGGATCTGTTCGAGGATCTCAGCGCACGGCAGACCTACCGGAAGCTCTACGAGGTCATGGACACAGTGCTGTCGCCGCGGGAGCGGATGGTCATCACCCTGCGCTACGGCCTTGGCGACCGCACACCGCTCACGCAGCGGGAGATCGCGGCGAAATGCGGCATCAGCCGCTCCTATGTCTCCCGCATCGAAAAAAAGGCGCTCGCTGCCCTGCAGCAAGCGCTGCAGAGCTACACGCAGGAGGTCTGAAGCGGCGGGCGCAAAAAAGCAGAGGGGCTGCCCCCTCTGCTTTTTCTTTCTTCTATTTACTGCCGCTCGGCTTTGGTCTCACAGTAGAGGCAGCGGTAGGTGCGCTTTTCACGGTCGGTGAGCGTGAAGATCTGCGGCAGTTCCTGCTCGACGGAGGTGATGCAGCGCGGGTTTTTGCAGCGGATGACGTTCCGGATCCGCTCCGGCAGCTTCAGCTGGCGCTTTTCCACGCGCTGGCCGTCCTTGATGATGTTGACGGTGATGCCGGGGTCGACGTAGCCGATCACGTCCCAGTCGAGGTCCAGGATGCGGTCGATCTTGATGATATCCTTGCGGCCGAGCTTGCTGCTGACGACGTTTTTGAGCAGCGCCACGGAGCAGTCGAGCTGGTCGAGGCCGAGGATGTTGTACAGGTACATCGCCTTGCCGGCGGAGATATGGTCAATGACAATACCGTTGGAAATCGCATCAATAATCATGTGGTAGCCCTCCCTTATTCAATACCAAGCAGCTTGAGGATCAGCGCCATGCGGATGTAGCGGCCGTTTTTGACCTGCTTGAAGTAGCAGGCTCTGGGGTCGTCGTCGACAGCGACGGAGATCTCGTTGACGCGGGGCAGCGGGTGCAGGATGCACAGATCCGGCTTCGCCGTCCGGAGCTTTTCCGGGGTGAGGATGTAGCTGTCTTTCAGACGCAGGTAGTCCTCTTCGTTGAAGAAGCGCTCGCGCTGCACACGGGTCATGTACAGGATATCGAGCTGCGGCATGACGGCCTCGAGGTCCGTGGTCTGCTCATAGGGGATGTTGTGCTTCTTGAGTGCTTCGTTCTTGACGTAGCTCGGCAGCTTCAGCTCTTCCGGGGAGATGAGCACGATCTTGATGCCGGTGTAACGGCTGAGCGCGCTGATGAGCGAGTGGACGGTGCGGCCAAACTTGAGGTCGCCGCAGAAGCCCACGGTCAGGTCGTTGAATCTCCCCTTCTCGCGCTGGATGGTGAGCAGGTCCGTGAGCGTCTGCGTCGGGTGGTTGTGGCCGCCGTCACCGGCGTTGATGACGGGGACCTCGGAGTGCATGGAGGCGACGAGCGGCGCGCCCTCTTTCGGGTGGCGCATGGCGATGATGTCGGAATAGCAGCTGACGGTGCGGATGGTATCGGAGACGCTCTCGCCCTTCGACGCAGACGAGCTGCTGGCGGACGAGAAACCGAGGACCTTGCCGCCGAGCGAGAGCATAGCGGACTCGAAGCTCAGGCGCGTCCGGGTGGAGGGCTCAAAGAACAGCGTGGCGAGGATCTTGCCGTCGCACTTGTGGGCATAGGCCTCCGGGCGGGCGATGATGTCGTTGGCCTTGGCGACCAGTTCGTCGATCTCCTGGGTGCTGAGCTGCAGAATGTCGATCAGGTGGTTCATATCAGTTTGTTCCTCCAATCCAAGATTCGTCCGAGGGGTCATTCCGGAACTGCAGGAGCCGGGCGACGTCCTCGGGTTTGATATACTTCTGTTCGGCGGCGACCTGCGCGATCACGTCGAAGTTCGTCAGGCTGACATTTTTGACTTTGGCGGCGGCCAGCCGCTCCAGGCCCTTTTTCATGCCGTAGGTGAAGATGCTCACGATGCCGAGCACCTCCGCGCCGGCCTCCCGCAGCACGTTCACGACCTCAAGGACGCTGCCGCCCGTGGAGATCAGATCCTCCACCACGACGACCTTCTGGCCCTTTTCCAGCCGCCCTTCGATCTGGTTCTGGCGGCCGTGGTCCTTGCTCGACGAGCGGACGTAGCCCATCGGCAGGCCCATCATCTGCGCGGTGATGGCGGCGTGCGCGATCCCGGCGGTGCTGGTGCCCATGAGGACCTCCGCGTCCGGGTATTCGCGGCGGATGGTCTGCATGAGGGCGGTCTCCACCTCGGTGCGGACGTCCGGGGCGGTCAGGATGAGGCGGTTGTCACAATAGACGGGACTTTTGATGCCGCTGGCCCAGGTGAACGGCTCGTCCGGCCGGAAGAATACGGCGCGGATCGACAGCAGATCCTCTGCGATGCGGCGTGCGGTAGATTCCATAGTCTGCTCCTTTCTGTTATCCGACGAATTCCTGCAGGCAGCGCTGGTAGGCTGCGACGGGGTCGGCGGCCTGCGTGATGGGACGGCCGACGACGATGTAATCCGAGCCGATGGCTCTGGCCTTTTCGGGGGTGGTGATGCGGACCTGATCGTCCGCCTTCGCGTCGGCGAAGCGGATGCCCGGTGTGACGGTCACGAAGCTGCCGGAGCAGGCCTCGTGGATCTTCCCTGCCTCGAGCGGCGAGCAGACCACGCCGTCAAGCCCTGCGGCCTGCGCGTTTTTCGCGTAGTCGATGACGACGTCGGCCAGCGGCGCGTGGATGCCGATCTCCTCTTCCATGCTCTGCTGGCTGGTGGAGGTCAGCTGCGTGACGGCGATGAGCAGCGGGCGCGTGCCATCAGCGCGGGTCAGGCCCTCGAGCGCGGCGGTCATCATGGCGCGGGTGCCTGCCGCGTGGAGGTTCACCATATCCACGTCCAGCGAGGACAGGACGGCCATGGCCTTTTTGACGGTGTTGGGGATGTCGTGCAGCTTGAGATCGAGGAAAATCTGGTGGCCTCTGGCCTTGATCTCGCGGACGATGGACGGGCCCTCGGCGTAGAACAGCTCCATGCCGATCTTCACGAACGGCTTTTTGCCGGTGAACCGGTCGAGAAACGCGAGCGTTTTCTCCTTGCTGTCAAAGTCCAGGGCGATGATGACGTCTTTACCCATGATGTGCGCCTCCTATAATATCGTTCAGATTTTTTATGTGATAGTGTTCCATGACCCGCGGCAGATCGTTTACCAAATCGCGGCAGGCAAAGGGATCGACCAGATTGGCCGCGCCGACCTCGACCGCCGTCGCGCCGGCGAGCATAAGCTCGAGCACGTCCTCCGCCGTTCGGACGCCGCCCATGCCGATGATGGGGATGCGGACGGCCTCATAGACCTGCCAGACCATCCGCACCGCCAGCGGGAAGATGGCCGGGCCGGACATGCCGCCGGTCTTATTGGCCAGCAGCGGCTTCTTGCCGCGCAGGTCGATGCGCATGCCAAGCACCGTGTTGATGAGGCTGACCGCGTCGGCGCCCGCGTCCTCGCAGGCCTTCGCGATGTCGGCGATGCTCGTGACGTTGGGCGAGAGCTTGACGATCACGGGCTTCTGGACTGCGTCCTTCACGGCCCGGGTCACGGCTGCGGCGGCCTTCGGGTCGGTGCCGAAGCTCATGCCGCCGCCATGCACGTTCGGGCAGGAGATATTGACCTCCAGCCAGCCGACCTGCCCGCATACGTCCAGCCTCCGGCAGACCTCGACGTATTCCTCGATGGAAAAGCCGCTGACGTTGGCCATGACCGGCTTTCGGAAGACGCGCTGCAACTTCGGCAGCTCCTCGGCGATCACCGCGTCGACGCCGGGATTCTGCAGGCCGACGGCGTTGAGCATCCCGCCCGGCGCTTCCGCGATGCGCGGCTGCGCGTTGCCGGTGCGCGGGTGCAGGGTCGTGCCCTTGAAGGAAAATGTGCCGAGGCAGTTGATATCGTAGAGCTCCGCGAACTCATATCCGTAGCCGAAGGTGCCGCTGGCGGGGATGATGGGATTTTCCAGCTCCCGGCCGCAGAGCGTGACGTTTGTCGTTACCATGGCAGCTCCTCCTTTCTGAATACCGGGCCCTCGCGGCAGACGCGCTTCGGGCCGTTCAGCGTTTCGATCGTGCAGCCCATACAGGCGCCGAAGCCGCAGCCCATCCGGGCCTCCAGGCTGAGAAAGCCCGGCTTGTCCGCTGCGCGGCAGAGCGCGCGCAGCATCGGCAGCGGCCCGCAGGCGCAGAAGGTATCGTAGACTTCCGGCAGAGCATCGGTCACAAAGCCGCGCACGCCATAGCTGCCGTCCGCCGTCGTGACGACGGTCTGCACGCCGAGGGCGCGGAATTCTTCTTCGTAAAACCGCTCCTGCGCGGTGTTGAAGCCGAGGATGGCGATGGGTGTCTTCCCTGCCGCGAGCAGGCGGCTGGCAAGGCCGTACATCGGCGGCACGCCGATCCCGCCGCCGATGAGCAGCGTGGTCTCGCCGCAGGCGGCGACATCGAAGCCGTTGCCAAGGCCCGTCAGCGCCCCGAGCGTCTGCCCCGGCCGGCACTGCGAGAGCCAGTCGGTGCCCTTGCCGACGACCTTGTAGAGGATGGTCACGCCGGCATCATCCCAGTCGCAGACGGACAGCGGGCGGCGCAGGAAAAAGCCCGGCAGCTGCAGCTCCAGAAACTGCCCCGGCGCGGTGATGGCCGAGGTGTCGCCGCAAAGGCGCAGGGCATAGACCTGCGGGGCAAGCGGCCGGTTCTCCGTGATGGTAAACAGGACTTCTTTCAAAGCGTTTCCTCCTTCCAGACGGGTTCTCCGCCGATCATCGTGAGCTTGCACACGCCCGTCAGCGCACGTCCGGCAAACGGCGTAGCACGGCCCATGGTCAGGAACATTTCGGGGTCGACGGTGTAGGTTTTGGTCAGATCAAAGGCCGTCAGGTCGGCGGGCTGGCCCTCGGCCAGCTCTGTGCCGCAGCCGAAGCGGCGCATCGGCGCGCCGTGCATCAGGTCGACAAGCTTTCCAAGCGGCAGGATGCCGGTCTGGACCAGCGCCGTGTAGCTTGCGGCAAACGACGTCTCGAGCCCGACAACGCCCATGGCGCTCTTTTCCAGCCCCCGGGCCTTTTCTTCCCGGCTGTGCGGGGCGTGGTCGGTCACCAGCATGTCGATCGTCCCGTCAAGCAGGCCCTCGATCAGCGCGTCGCGGTCTTCCCGCGCGCGCAGGGGCGGGTTCATCTTGAACCGGCCGTCCTCCTGCAGGTCTTCGTCGGTGAAGGTCAGGTAATGCGGCGCGGTCTCGCAGGTGACGTCCACGCCGCGGCGCTTGGCTGCGCGGATGAGGGCGACGCTTTCCTTCGTGGAGACGTGGCAGACATGGTAGGCGCAGCCGGTCTCTTCGGCGAGCCGGAGGTCCCGGGCGATCGGGCCCCACTCGCTCTCGGAGCAGATGCCGCGGTGGCCGTGGGCGCGGGCATACGCGCCGTCGTGGATATAGCCGCCGTGCAGGAGGCTGTTGTCTTCGCAGTGCGCGGCAAGGATCTTACCGAGGCGGCGGCACTGTATCATGGCCTCGCGCATGAGGCTTTCCGACTGCACGCCGCGGCCGTCGTCGGAAAACGCGATGACACCTGGCGCGAGCCCTTCAAGATCCGCGAGCCGCTCCCCTTTCTCACCGACGGAGACGGCGCCGTAGGGATGGACGTGGACGAGCGCGTCTTTTTCGATGATCGCGCGCTGCACGGCCAGCGCGGCGGCGCAGTCCGGCACGGGGTCGAGATTCGGCATGGCCGCGACGTGGGCGAAACCGCCGTGGGCCGCGGCAAGCGTGCCGGTCCGGATCGTCTCTTTATAAGAAAATCCCGGTTCACGAAGATGTACATGCACATCAACGAAACCGGGAAATAAGACAGCCTTATGAAGATCAATGGAAACAGCATCTGCGGGACAGGAAATACGATCACCAATGGAAACAATTCTTCCGCCCGAAAGCAAAACGTCCGCGGCACGAAATACGCCGCCCGAGGAGAGGATCTGTGCGTTTTGAAGCAGATAGCGCATGGTCGTTTCCTCCTTTTTTGTGTCCGGTGCATTATACGGGATATCCGGCGGAATGTCAAGCCCCTTTGCTGAAGGTTTTTTGATTTTTCGGAAAAAGCCCCGGGACTGCGGTCCCGGGGCCTGAAAATGGATTCAGGAAAGGAGCATTTTGTCGTTTGCCTCGTCGCTGCCGCTGGCACGGGAGAACATGGCGAGCAGATCCGGCACGGTCAGCTTCTTCTTCTCCTCGCCGGACACGTCCACCACGACCTGACCGGCGTCCATCATGATAAGGCGGTTGCCGTGCGCGATGGCGTCTTTCATGTTGTGGGTGATCATGAGCGTGGTCAGCCCGTGCTCCTGCACGATGCGGTCGGACAGGTCGAGAACCTTGGCCGCCGTGCGCGGGTCGAGGGCAGCGGTATGCTCATCGAGCAGCAGCAGCTTCGGCTGCTGCAGGGCCGCCATCAGAAGCGTCAGCGCCTGCCGCTGGCCACCGGAGAGCAGGCCGACCTTCGCGGTCATCCGGTCCTCGAGGCCAAGATCCAGCGCGTGCAGCCGCTTCTGGTATTCGGCGCGTTCAGCCTTGGTGATGCCCCAGCGGAGGCCGCGGTGCTGCCCGCGGCGGGCGGCAAGGGCCAGGTTCTCCTCGATCTGCATGGTGGGCGCGGTGCCCATCATCGGGTCCTGGAACACACGGCCGAGAAAGGCCGCGCGCTTATGCTCCGGCAAGCCGGTGACGTCGGTGCCGTCGATGACGATCTTACCGCTGTCGATCTGGAAGGAGCCCGCGATGGCGTTCAGCATGGTCGACTTGCCCGCGCCGTTGCCGCCGATGACGGTGACGAAATCGCCGTCGTTGAGAGTCAGGTTCAGATCGTTCAGTGCGGTCTTTGCGTTGACGGTGCCGGGGTTAAAGGTCTTGCACACATTGATGAGTTCAAGCATGGTGTGTTTCCTCCTTTTTTGCCTTGCCGTGGAACATCTTGCCCTTCCAGTACGGGATGGCCAGGAACAGCGCGACGATCAGCGCCGTGATGAGCTTGAGGTCGTTCGTGTTGAGGCCGAGCTGCAGGACGATCTGGAGCACGAAATAGTAGATCACCGCGCCGATCGACACGGCCAGCAGCTTGAGGCCGAAGTTCGTAAAGAGCTTGCTGAAAATGACCTCGCCGATGATGACGGCAGCCAGGCCGATGACGATCGCGCCGCGGCCCATGTTCACATCCGCCGCGCCCTGGAACTGCGCGAGCAGCGCGCCGGACAGGGCGACAAGGCCGTTGGAGAGCATGAGGCCGAAAACGACGTTCGCGTTCGTGTTGATACCCTGCGCGCGGGCCATGTTCTGATTTGCGCCGGTGGCGCGGATGGCGCAGCCGCGCTCCGTACCGAAGAACCAGTACAGAAGCGCGATCACGGCAAACGTGAAAAGAAGCAGGATCGGAAGCGGATTTTTCAGACTCAGCTCACGCACATAGCGCTGCGAGACCATCAGCGGATATTTATCCACGCCGACGGCCTGATTGGCCTTGCTGTCCATGATGCGCAGGTTGATGGAGTAGAGTGCGAGCTGCGTCAGAATGCCGGAGAGGATCGCGGGGATGCCGCATTTGGTGTGGAACATGCCCGTCACGAAGCCTGCCAGCATACCGCAGGCAAATGCGCACAGCAGGGCCAGCCACGGGTTCACCCCCGCGCGGATGAGCATGACGGCGGCCGCGCCGCCGGTGGCGATGGAGCCGTCGACGGTCAGATCCGCAACGTCCAGAATACGGAAGGTGATGTACACGCCGATGGCCATCAGGCCCCAGATGAGGCCCTGGGCCGCCGCGCCGGGCAGCGAATTGAGTAGCGCAGAGAGGAAACTCATAATCATTCTCCTTGTCAGTCTGCGCCTGCAATCGACCGGCAAAGGGTTACGGTTATCGGCCGATTGCAGGGGCAAACGGTTTTTGCAGTTCCGCCGGTCACGGGTGAATGCCCGTGACCGGTCAAAGTGTCAGATTCAGCCGTCGATCGCCTCGTAGCCATCGAGCGGGGTGATGCCGAGCTGCTCGCAGACGGAAGCGTTGTACTTCGGGGTCGCGTCGGTGTATTCGACCGGCATTGTAGAGATATCGGCCTCGCCCTTGAGGATCTTCGCGGCCATCTTGCCGGTGGTCACGCCGAGATCGTAGTAGCTGATGGACAGCGTCGCCACGCCGCAGCCGCGGCAGAGGCCCTCTTCGCCGCAGATGGCGGGAACGCCGGCAGGGATCAGGACGTTGGCAATGGCCTCGGTGTTGGAGGCGGCGGTGTTATCGGTCGGGATGTAGACAACGTCGGAGAAGTCGGCGGCCTTCTGGGTCACGGAGGAGACGTCGTTGCTGTCGGTGAAGGCGAATTCTTCGCAGGTCACGCCCTGGGCCTCGAGCGCCTTGCGGACCTCGTCGATCTGATAGCGGGAGTTCGGTTCGGCCGAGCAGAACAGCAGGCCGACGGTCTTGGTCTCGGGGAACCAGTCGAGGATCATCTGGGCCTGCGCCTGCAGGTCCGCCAGGTCGGATGTGCCGGAGACGTTGCCGCCGACAGTGCCGTTGAAGTCATCGATATCCAGCGCGACGCCATAGGCCGTGATGGACGTGCCGAGGATGGGGATATCAGCCGTAGCGGAGACAGCGGCAGTCAGCGCCGGGGTTGCATTGGCCATGATGAGGTCCACGCCCTTGGAGACAAAGCCGTTGACGATCGTGCCGCAGTTGACGGAGTCGCCGGAGGCGTTCTGCACGTCGACGGTGACGGCGTCGCCGAGTTCTTCTTTCAGCGCGTCGACAAAGCCCTGGGTCGCGGCGTCGAGCGCCTCATGCTGGACCAGCTGGCAGACGCCGACGGTGTAGGTCTTGCCGCTCTCGGCCGGAGCCTCGGCGGATTCTTCGGCGGCGGGTTCGGTCGTTTCGGTGGTTTCTGCGGTCTCGGTGGACGCAGCGGCGGGCTGGCTGGAGGCGCAGGCGGCCAGGCTCAGGACCATGACGAGCGCCAGAAGCAGTGCAAGCATCTTTTTCATTTTGATTTCGCTCCTTTTCTCATGTATGAACTGGATTGGATGGGGCTGCGCCGCGTACTTGCGGCTGCAGTCCAAAACAAAAAGGAGGCTCTGTCCGCGGAACAGAGCCTCCTTCTGGTTACGAAGAAAAACGCCGGTCTATACGGACAGTCTCTTTTTTTGCGCGCGGTAATACAGGCCCGTGATCTGCTCGCGGGCCTCAATAAAGAGGAAGCTCATCTGGATGGACTTGTTGTTCGGATAACGCTTGGCCATGATAAGCTCCTTTCTGCCGCGCGTGCGGCGTCCTTTTGATGTTTGCTACTATACCGCTTTAAATGCGCAAAGTCAATCGTGAATCTGCCAAATTGTCCTTGCTTTTTTCCGTATCGTTTGTGCATTCCGCAAAATGCACACTGCCCGCCTCCGTGGGGAGGCGGGCGGCGATTCGTTCGTCAGACGTTGGTAAAGTGGTAGGAATGGCCGATATCGTAGGTCATTTTGTCGCTTTCAGAGATGAAATCCATGAAGCGGTTGGCCGCGGAGGTCGGCGAGACGTCGCGCAGCGTGCACATGCAGACCGAGCGCGGCGGGATCTCAAACGCCGTGCGGACCGGCAGGATCACGCCCCGGCCGAGGCCGGACTGCGAAAATTCCTCCGTCACGCATGCGACGCCGAGGCCGATCCGTGCCAGCGAGATGAGCAGATTGTGCGAGCCGAGCTCGATCTCCGGCTTCAGGCTGACGCCGTGCTGCTGGAAATACTGCTCGACATAGGCGCGGGAGCTCGCCTTGCGCTCGAGCAGGATGAGCGGGAAGGCCGCGATCTCCTCGAGCGTGTGGGCGTGGTCGAAATCACAGTCGTAATTCGGCGCGGCGACGAAGATCTGATGGGTATCGAAGCAGTGGCGGATGGAATAGGCGTCCTTGTCCTTCGGCTCGCTGGCAAAGGCGATGTCGACCTGCCCCGCGTGCAGATAGTCGAGGACCATCTGGCTCGTGCCGTTGAGGATGCGGATCTGGATGGCCGGATAGTTCTGATGAAAGGCCTCGAGCCGGGAGACCAGATAGGTCTTCGTTACCGTGTCGCTCGCGCCGATGATCAGCTCGCCCGTGAGCAGCTGGCGCGACTGCGCGAGCTTTTCCTCGCCGCACTGGATGAGGCCGAGGCCGTGCGAGACATAGTCCAGCAGCATCTTCCCCTCGCTCGTCAGCACAACGCCGCGCGTGCTTCTGGAAAACAGCCGTACCTGCAGCTGCTCTTCGAGCTGCTTGATGGACTGGCTGACCGCGGATTGGGAGATATACAGATTCTGCGCCGCGGCGGAGATATTGCCCATGCGGGCGACCTCCTGAAAGACGCGGTAAAGCTCCAATTTGACTGCCATAGCTGCCTCCTGTCATTACGTTTATTAATGGAGTTAATCGCAACGATTAAAAACATCTATTTTACTTATTATCCGACAACGATTATAATATGCGCAGGATGAAAAGTCCAGCATGAAATCAAGTTCATACAGTTGCCAATATAGTTCCGGATACATGGCCCGGATGTTTCTACCGCAGCGCCAGAGCTGCGACTATTGGAAGTTCGCACACGCAGGTCGTCTGTTCCTGCGCGCGGCTTTTTGTCATTGGCAGCAGGTATATCCCCCGCTGTCTATTTTTTATTATGTTTTTGGAGGAAGCTATGCAGGAGCTGAAGGATCGCATCGTCAAGGAGGGCAAGATTCTGCCCGGAAACATTGTAAAGGTCGACGGGTTTCTCAACCACCGCGTCGACTGTGCGTTTATGGGACGCATCGCTGATGAATTCCAGAAATTCTTTGATCTCGACAAAGTAGATCTCATTCTGACAGCTGAAGCCAGCGGCATTGCCCTTTCCGCGATCTGCGCGTACCGGTACGGCAAGCCCATGGTGTATGCGAAAAAGGCCAAGAGCGACAACATCGAGGGCGGCCTGTATCAGAGTGAGATCTTTTCCTATACCTACAAGAAGAAGGTCACGCTGCTCGTCTCCAAGGAATGGCTGCACCCGGGCGACCGTGTGCTCGTGATCGACGATTTCCTCGCCCGCGGCGAAGCGCTGCGCGGCCTCTGCGAGATCGTCCAGGCCGCCGGCGCCGAGCTGGTCGGCATCGGCTGTGCCGTGGAAAAGGGCTTCCAGGGCGGCGGCGACAAGCTCCGCGCAGCGGGCGTCAACCTGCATTCGCTCGCCATCATCGAAAGCGCAGAGCCGGGCAACATCGTCTTCCGTGAGGAGGAGGCATAATGGAAACTGTCCTCATTCTGGATTTCGGCGCCCAGTACAGTCAGCTCATCGCACGCCGCGTGCGTGAGCAGAACGTCTACTGCGAGGTCAAGCCCTGCTCCATCTCCCCTGACGAGATCCGGGAGCTTGCCCCCATCGGCATCATCCTGTCCGGAGGCCCGCAGAGCGTCTATGAATCTGTTTCCCTGCACGTGGATCCTGCGCTGTTTTCGCTCGGGATCCCCGTTCTTGGCATCTGTTATGGATGCCAGCTCATGGCATATTCGCTGGGTGGCACCGTTGCAGCAGCGACGGAAGCGACCGCCCGCGAATATGGCAAGACGCTGACCGAGTTTGACACGCAGAGCGCCATCTTCCAGGGTCTGCCCGCGTCCTCCGTGACGTGGATGAGCCACGGCGACTACATCTCGCAGGTCCCCGACGGCTTCACCGTCACTGCGAAGACCGCCGTCTGCCCGACGGCCGCTATGGCCTGTCCGGAAAAGAAGCTCTACGGCGTGCAGTTCCATCCGGAAGTGCAGCATACCGTCCAGGGCAGCGAAATTTTGCGCCGCTTCCTCTATTCCGTCTGCGGCGCCTCCGGCGACTGGACCATGGCGGATTACCGCCAGACCGCCATCCGCGCCATCCGCGAAAAGGTCGGCTCCGGCCGCGCACTGCTGGCGCTGTCCGGCGGCGTGGACTCTTCTGTCGCTGCAGCGCTGATGGCCGAGGCCATCGGCAGCCAGCTCACCTGCGTGTTTGTCGACCATGGCCTGATGCGCAAGAATGAGGGCGACGAGGTCGAAGCCGCCTTCGGCAAATGGGATATCCACTTCATCCGCGTCAACGCGGAGGATCGGTTCCTCTCGAAGCTCGCCGGCGTCACCGATCCGGAGACGAAGCGCAAGATCATCGGCGAGGAATTCATCCGTGTGTTTGAGGCCGAAGCCAAGAAGATCGGCGCCGTCGATTATCTTGTGCAGGGCACGATCTATCCGGACGTCATCGAATCCGGCCTTGGCAAGTCCGCGGTGATCAAGAGCCACCACAACGTCGGCGGTCTGCCCGACTATGTCGATTTCAAGGAGATCATCGAGCCGCTGCGGATGCTCTTCAAGGACGAAGTCCGGCAGCTCGGCCGCGAGCTGGATCTGCCGGAGTATCTGGTCATGCGCCAGCCCTTCCCCGGCCCGGGTCTTGCCATCCGCGTCATCGGCGATATCACGAAGGAAAAGCTCGACACGCTGCGCGATGCCGACTTCATCTTCCGCGACGAGATCGCCAAGGCCGGGCTCGACCGCAGTCTCAGCCAGTATTTCGCGGTCCTCACCTCCATGCGCTCCGTCGGCGTCATGGGTGACGGCCGGACGTATGACTATACGCTGGCGCTGCGCGCGGTCAATACGAGCGACTTCATGACCGCCGACTGGTCCCGCATCCCCTACGACGTGCTCGACCGCATCTCCGTCCGCATCGTCAACGAAGTCCGCGGCATCAACCGCATCTGCTACGACATCACCAGCAAACCCCCCGCAACGATCGAGTGGGAATAAATCAGAAAAGCCGAAAAGTGCATGAATATCAATGGTTTTTAGATTTTACCCGCCCCTTCTGATAAGATTTTGATAAGATTCCGCCGGAGCGCAGTTATTCTGCGTTGCCAGTGGCTTGTGAGTAAAGAGTAATTTCTCCCGGCTCACAAACCTCCCCATATGATTGAAGCCCGTACTGATTGGATGTCAGTACGGGCTTTTTCTATGTTCATTTTTCTTTCTGCTGATCCTTGAACGCTTCCACAAGCAGATCGCTCAGTCCCTGCGATGGGACTTTTGCCCAACGCTGGGTGGTGTCCTCTTCCGGGAAGGTGTAGCGCCAGTGGTCGTACTGCTCTTTGCTTATCTTGCCGCAGCGCAGCTTTTCCGACTGTTCTGCCCATGCGGAAAGCATGGTAAAGATTGATTCATCCATGGTACGTTTGCTGCCGTCAAAGATGAGATGCACCGCATCTCCCTGCTTTTCAGCACGGATGCCGTGAATGTCCTCTATGGCAAAAAGGGTGTGAATAAATCCAAGGTCACTGTCAATGTCGGGAATCTGCAATGCCAAGGGAGAAACCTCCAACACATTGGCGATAGCTTTTACCAAATCCTCTTTCGGCGTTCTGGAACCGGACTCGTACTGCGCCATGCGGACATCAGCTGTTTTAGGCGGAAAGCCAACAGCTTGGCCAAGCCATTTCTGCGTCATGCCACGCAAATTACGAATAAAACGGATTCGTTCACCAATCGCCATAAACCAACACTCCTTTGGTATCGTTGCGATGATTGTAGCATATATGCTTAGTTTGTGTCAATACATCCTAAATAAAAAAGTTTAATATTTTTCTCAAAAGCCTCTTGACATAACGGAATATGCTTAGTATAATGCGAGTGCAGACTTAAACATTTACAGTTAAGTTCGGAAATTTAATACCTGTCGCACATCACAGTCATGGTGTGTCCGCCCGGGCAAATCGGAAGGCGGCCAGAAAGTATCCGACACGAAATAAGGACAAGTATTACCGAAAATCAACAAGGAGGAGTTTTATGGACAACAGATTTATTCGAGCAGAGGAAGTCGCCGCGGAACTGGATGTGTCGAAGCCCTACGCCTACAAGCTCATTCGACAGCTCAACGAGGAGTTAAAGGCAAAAGGATTTCTGACCATCGCAGGCCGCGTCAACCGACAGTATTTCAATGAACGGTTCTACGGAACAGAAAGGAAGGACGCAGATGCCAGCTTATAAGAACAAAGAAAATGGTTCGTGGTATGTGGTGACACAGTACACGGACTGGACAGGAGAACGCAAGCCCAAATGCAAGCGCGGATTCGCCACGAGGCGGGAAGCATTGGAATGGGAGCAGAAGTTTCAACAGCAGAGCGCCGGTGATCTGGATATGAGCTTTGAGGCGTTCTGCGAAATCTACACCAACGATCTCAAGGCACGGCTGAAAGAAAGCACATGGCAGACCAAGGAGAATATCATCAAAACAAAACTGCTCCCGTATTTCGGCAAGCGGAAAATCAACGAGATCACCACAAAAGATGTGATTGCATGGCAAAATGAGCTGCTCGCTTATCGGGATGAGAAACGCAAGCCATATTCTCAGACCTATCTCAAGACGCTACACAATCAGCTCAGCGCCATTTTCAACCACGCTGTCCGGTTTTACGATCTCCACTCCAATCCGGCAGCGAAAGCCGGAAACATGGGGACAGAGGAACGGCGGGAGATGCTGTTCTGGACGAAAGAGGAATACCAGAAATTTGCGGAAGAAATGATGGACAAGCCTATTTCCTACTACGCATTTCAGATGCTTTACTGGACGGGCATCCGTGAGGGCGAGCTGTTGGCTCTGACCCCGGCAGATTTCGATTTTGAGCGTGGGACAGTAAAAATCAGCAAGACCTATCAGAGATTGAAAGGAAAGGATGTGATAACCTCTCCCAAGACCAAGAAAAGCAACCGCACCATTCAAATGCCGGATTTTCTCTGTGAGGAAATGCAGGAGTTCTTCAAGATGCAATACGGATTGAAAAAGAAAGACCGTATCTTCACCATCAACAAGAGCTATCTGCACAGGGAAATGGACAGAGGGGCAGAAGCCGCAGGGGTCAAGCGTATCAGAATCCACGATTTGAGACACAGCCACATCAGTCTGCTCATTGATATGGGCTTCTCGGCGGTTGCCATTGCCGACAGGGTTGGACACGAGAGCATCGAAATCACCTATCGGTACGCGCACCTGTTCCCATCCAAGCAGAAAGAAATGGCAAACAGGTTAGATGATCTTGGGAAAGGAGTTTGAGTTTAATGTCCGCAAAGAATGTAGACCGACACAATCGTTTTCGCAGTATCACAGTGGGATTTCGGGTATCTCCCGAAGAACAGGATGAACTGAACAGGGCTGTAGCTCTATCGGGGCTTCCCAAGCAGGAATACTGCTATCGCAAGTGCATGGGGCGTGAGGTGGTGGTGCAGCCAAATCCGAGAGTACACAAGGCACTCAAAACGCAGATGACGGCGATTCTCGCAGAGCTGGAACGCATTGCTGCCGGGGACAGCGTCCCCGATGAGCTGCTAAGCACGATCGACCTCATTGCCGTCACCATGCAGGGACTGAAAGGAGGGAATGCGAATGAATGAAGCAAAAGAAAAGACTGCCCTTTGCACATCTGTTGGCGCAGATGAAAGGCAGTCCGTTCAAAACACTATCAGTAGTATATCCGCTTTGGACACGGAAATCAATCACCCGGACGAAAATTCTCCGGAAAACTTTGAAGATATTTTGCGGCAGATGCAGCGAATGAGCGACCCGGCGTATCTGCACACGGTATCTATGAACGAGCTGTACGAAACGGTATATCAGAGCAGGCCGCCCGTCATAGACGGTCTGCTCTACTCCGGCACCTATCTGTTTGCCGGTGCGCCAAAGGTAGGTAAGTCGTTTTTCATGGCACAGCTTGCCTATCACATTAGCACCGGACAACCGCTCTGGAATTATGAAGTCCACCAAGGTATGGTTCTGTACCTTGCGTTAGAGGATGATTATCAGAGATTACAGGAGCGTATGTCCCGTATGTTCGGCGTAGAAGGAACGGATAACCTGCATTTTGCGGTATATGCAAAGCAGCTCGGCGCAGGACTTGATGAGCAACTTGAAAAGTTCATCCGCGAGCATCACGATACCCGGCTCATTATCATCGACACCTTGCAGAAAATCCGAGAGGTCAGCACCGATGCTTACAGCTATGCCAACGATTATGACATCGTAGGCAGGATGAAGCAGTTTGCAGACAAAAACGGTGTGTGCCTGCTCTTGGTGCATCACACACGCAAGCAGCAGGCCGGAGACAAATTTGAAATGATCTCCGGCACAACGGGATTGCTTGGCTGTGCAGATGGGGCATTTCTTCTGCAAAAGGAAAAGCGCACCGATTTGAACGCCACCCTTGAAATCGTCGGCAGAGATCAGCCGGATCAAAAGCTCCATTTGACGCGGGATGCCGAGAAGCTGACATGGCAGCTCGATCATGCAGAAACCGAGCTCTGGAAGAAACCGCCTGACCCGTTGATGAGCAAACTCGCAGCTGTGATTGCCGGAGATACCCCCGTATGGAACGGCAGCGCAACAGAGCTTGTAGCACTGCTTGACGAGGATATGCAGCCTAACATTCTGACTCGCAGGCTCAATGTCAAAGCGGGAGAACTGTTGAACGAGTACAGCATTGAATATACTGTGAAGCGCACCCGCAGCGGCAGCTTTATCAGCTTGGCACGAAAGGCAGTGTGACGATTGGTGACGGTTGTGACGATTAAAATGACAGCAGGCGCGGTATCAAAAATACCGTCACAACCGTCACAACCGTCACGGGAAGGAAAGAATCGAGTGAAAAGTGTACAGATACCCTATGATCTGTTTGTTGATCTGGTGCTCTATCATCTGAACGGCGAGGACGATTTCGACGAAGAAATCCGGCAGGGTTTGGAGCAGAAGCTGGATGCTATGCTCAACCGTCAACTCTACTCACAATACAAGACCGCTCCCACCGAAGAGGAACGGGAACAGGCAAGGCAGGAGTATCTTGACCGCCGTGGAGTACCGCAAAGCTATCGCTGGACAACTCCTCCTTGGGAGTTGTGACAGGAGCGTGCCACGCTCTTGTTGCTGGGAGACAAGGCAAAGTACTGGCTGACACAGCCCCTCGCATCCCCGTCCCCATCTCAAAATCCGCAGATTTTGAGATGGATGGCAGAGAGAGTTTTCAAAATTCTCTCTGCCTGTGGGCGGCAGCTTTGAAGCAAATTCGATTGCTGAAAGGCTGACGGTCACGCCGTGGATTTTGCAAAGTGGGTACTACTTGCAAACCACGGCAGAGGCTTCCGCAGAAGCCGCATACCCCGTTCCCCCTCGGAGAGCGCAATGCGCTTTTGATGCGTAGTGTCAAAAGTGCTTTTGCGTTACTTTTGACAAAAGTAACAAAACCCGCCGCTGCGGCGGCGAAAGGAATTCCAATTATACGGCCATAATTTAGGAGGTAAAGCCTATAAAACGAACAATCAGCGCAATGTCCGGCGATGGAGTCGTTGCTCATAACCGCCGCACCTACTTCGCAGAAAATGTAGACCCGACGCGCACCCATCTGAATGTTGAGTACTGCTACACACCCATTGAGGAAGCATACCATCAACTGTTTGATGCAGCTCTGGCAGAATTCAACGCCAAGCAGAAACGCAAAGACCGCTGCATCGAAAACTACTACGAAAAAATCCGTGATGGAAAGCAGGAAAAACCTTTTTATGAAGTGATTTTCCAAGTGGGCAACAAAGACGATATGGGGACTGCCGGAGAGAATGCGGAACTGGCAAAGACCATTCTGGACAAGTTTTATCGCAGTTTTCTTGAACGCAATCCTCAGCTTCATGTATATTCTGCCCACCTGCACATGGACGAAGCCACGCCCCATCTGCACATTGACTTCATTCCATTTACCACTGGGAGCAAACGGGGATTATCCACCCGTGTATCGCTGAAACAAGCGCTTGCCGACCAAGGCATTACCGGTGAGGGGCGATCTTTGACAGAGCGCGACCTGTGGGTACAGAAAGAGAAAGAAGCCCTTGCTGAAATCATGTTAGAGCACGGAATTGAGTGGGAGCAGAAGGGCGAACACAAGGAGCATCTGAGCGTTCTGGAATTTAAGCGTGAGAAGCGCAAAGAAGAACTTGCCGAATTGGAGCAGAGCATCGAGCGTGTTCAGCAGCAACAGGTTTCCATTCAAGCCGTAGAGCAGATCGAAGCCAAGCCCCTGCCGCTGACTTCCAAGGTTGCTGTTGATCGTGAAGATTACCAAAATCTCGTCACAGCGGCACAGAAATATATAGCGCAGGAAAAGCAGGAGGGCAAGCTGAAGAAACTGCTGAAAGAAGCGAAGAAAACTATTTCCGATTTGAAAGCAAAAATTCAATCGCTGACCGCAGAGCTGTCTGCGGTCAAGGCGGAGTTGGCACAATACAAATCCGTCCGTGGTAAGCTCCGCGCAGCAGATCTGGAACAGGAAAATAGCTGCCTCCGCTCCAAAATCCGCAGCTATGAAAGCGCCATTGAACGCAACGATCTATGGCATATTTTCAATCCGCACCGCAATAAAACCCACAATCGGGACGATGCCCGCTAAATCCCGTGTAGAGCTGCAAAAAATTGCATTTTGTCCAGCGTGAGCGTTTCAAACGATGCCCAGATCGTTTGGACGCTCCCCATCTGGAAATTGCCCATTTTTTACAGGTGTAGAGTTGACAAAAACTTATGAAAAATAGAGGTATTTTATGAAAACAGGTCTTACCAAGAAGCAGAAAACAACCAGTATCTTTTTCACCGATGCGGACGATATGATTGAAGTCTGCACTCACAACACGCTGCTCAAAAACAGGCTTGCTACCTTTGCCGAAGAATACCCGTCAGAATGTCGTTTGATCGACGATGACGAAAACGGCTGCCAGACCTATGAAATCCGTAAAGGACGCTTTGGCTTTAAGCTGACGCCCCCCTATTCCCAAGAACGGAAGCGAGCCGCAAGTAGGTTGGCAAAGAATAACATTGAAAATCTGAGAAGGACCACAAAATGAAGCTTTCATCCTGTGCGTTCAACATGGACACCGCCTGTGTGGAGCTTAAATTCGACGATGGCAGCACGATTGCCATTGATACCATCGCCGTAGAAAACGAGGTTGCCGACAATATGTATCAGCGGTCAGAGCTGAACTATCTGATCTATAATGACCCGGTTACATACGCCGAGCTTATCTTGAGTGGTGACCCGGAAAAGTATTTGAAAGCAGTAGCGGAGTACAAGCCGCTTGATAGCTAACCAACACGTTGCCCGTGAGAGGAATCCTGCGGGCAACATAGCTCTATCTTGGTGCAGATCTCACCTGTTATAGGTAGAAATTTCACCTATAACATTGACGGAATCAGACCATTATGGTATAATAATCAAGCCATAACGATCGCGGAGGTGTCACCATGTCGGATTTCTTTATGAATGACAGATACAGAGTGCTTGAATGTATGGCGCAACGGCAGATTATTGTCAATGATGAAGCTGTAGTCAAGCTATCACAGCAGGAAATTGCTGATACATTAGGCTTTACAAAATCGAAAGTTAATTCAATTATCCGTGAACTTATCCAAAAAGGCTATGTGACACAGGTAAATGCTCGTGGTAAATACGCATTAACAGAAAACGCAAATCGTGAATTGCGAAATATGCAGAGTAAGGAGGCGGTTGTATGAATCCCAATACGATGCCATTAGAGGCTGAGACTCGTGTTCTCATCGACCGCAGTCTTGAAAATCTCGGTTGGAAATTGAGCGGCAAAGATCAGAACGTTTATTATGAGCAGCCACGCTCTGAAGCAGAGAAAAAGAAGCTGTGCGGAAAGCGTCCGGACTATGTTCTGTACTCGAAGGATAGCGATAAGCCCTTGATTGTTATTGAAGCAAAAAAGAAAGGTGTTCGACTGGATTCAGCATTGGAACAAGGCATCCAGTATGCAAAAGCTATTGAGGCCCCTCTTGTATTTGCTACTGACGGCGTTTTCTGCAAAGCATTTCATACTGTGGCAAATAGACCTCCCATTCTCAATGGCGAGGAAATAGACGAATTTATCCGCGAAGCACTTGCTTTGCGTTATTTGACGTCCTATGAAGTAAATACCGTAAGCCCTAAAGTTCAGTATGACCGCAAAGAACTTATTCGAATTTTTGATGAAGCAAATAATATGCTTCGTGGGGAAGGTCTGCGTGCCGGTATTGAGCGTTTCGGAGAATTTGCAAACATTCTGTTCTTAAAGCTAATCAGTGAAAGTGAACAGATTAAGCGAGAAAGTGGTATCCCAACTAAATTTGATGTTGCTTGTAGTTGGGATAGTATTAAGCAGATCCCTATTTCCACCCGTATTGAGTATATAAACAAAACCGTATATGACAAACTGAATGCGCTCTATGATACGGACATTTTCACCCCGCTGCAGATTAGAGATGCAAGTATCCTGAAAGAAATTATGGATAAACTTGATCCTCTTATGCTTACCGACGTAGATAGTGATGTTAAAGGCGATGCTTTTGAATATTTCTTGAAAGCTTCCACTTCCACGAAGAATGATTTAGGTGAATACTTCACGCCTCGTCATATCGTAAAAACAATGGTGCGCTTGGTCAACCCACAGATTGGCGAGAAGATATATGACCCGTTCTGCGGCACCGGCGGTTTCCTTATTGAGAGTTTCCGGTATATCCATAACAATATGGCACGAACCGAGGCTAATATGAAAACCTTGCGAGAGTCCACAGTATACGGAAACGAAATCACCAATACAGCTCGCATCACTAAAATGAATATGATCTTGGCTGGTGATGGACATAGCAACATCAAAATGCTTGACAGTTTAGCCAATCCCATTGATGGGACTGAAACCTATATGGAGAATGGCGTTTTTCATCACAGAGGATTTGACATTGTCCTCGCAAATATGCCGTATTCACAGAAAACGAAACACGGAAATCTATACGATCTCCCTAGCACAAACGGTGATAGCATCTGCGTGCAGCATTGCATGAAGGCGATCAACAGTGCTGCTGAGAATGGACGAATGGCTTTGGTTGTTCCAGAAGGATTTCTATTTCGCAAGGATCTTGCAAAAACACGCGAGTACTTGCTGGAGCATTGTCAGCTTCAGAGTATCATCTCTCTGCCGCAAGGTGTGTTTCTGCCTTATACTGGTGTAAAAACCGATATTATTTATGCAACCAAGGTCAATAAAAAGGTTAAGTCTTCTGAGAAGAAAAAAGATTTCTGGTATTTCGATGTCAAAAGCGATGGTTACACGCTCGACAATCACCGTCGTAAACTTGAAACGCCCAGTGATTTAGCAAGGTATGAAGAGTATCGAAAGTTAGATAAGGATCAGACTGCGGATATGCTAAAGGTGGGATTTGAAGTTATCCCGCTCGATGAAGTGCGTGAAAACTCCTATATTCTCGTTGGTAGCCGGTATCGTACTAATGAAACAGTTGCATCTAAAAATGATTGGCCGTTGGTCAAGGTTGGGGATCTTTTTGAGATTATTTCGGACACAATAAACCCTGTTGCCGAAACTGGTCGGACGGTATACGTTGGCTTAGAAAACATAGAGCCGTCAACCGGAAGGCTCATAGGGGAACTTGAATGTGAGATTGATTCCATAAGAAGTGTTAAACGAGTATTTAAGAAGTCTGATATTTTGTATGGTAGGTTGAGACCTGCATTAAATAAGGTCGCTTATCCAAACACGGATGGTATTTGTTCAACAGACATTATTGTTCTCAGAGCCAAGGATAAAAACGGCATACTACCGGAACTGTATAGCCGCATTTTTAGAAGCGCTCGATTTAATGAAATGGTTCTAAATGGAGTCAGTGGAGGGCAGCTTCCTCGTGTAGATGCTAAATACTTGTTACAGCTCCCAATACACAAAATTCCTGTAACTATTCAACAGAAGATGGTTGAAGAACTTGAGGGATACCAGCACATCATTACAGGAGCTCGAGCTGTTGTGTCAAACTACACTCCTCAGATCATCTGTCAGACAGATACTTACAAAATGTTAGCAGAAATAGCAACATTTAAGCCTTCAAAAGATGAAGTGAAAGATTTGCCAGAAGATACTGAGGTTTCGTTCGTTCCCATGGCCGATATTAATACTTTCGACGCCTCTTTTACACCGAAAGAAAATCGGAAGCTCTCCGAAGTTCTTTCCGGATTTACCTATTTCAAAGATAATGATATTCTTCTCGCAAAGATTACTCCTTGCTTTGAAAACGGTAAAGCTGGAATTGCCCGGAATCTGACAAATGGTATCGGCTTCGGCTCAACTGAGTATATCGTAATTCGAGCTAACACTTCTCTTGTGTACCCTGAGTGGATTTTCTATCATATTAACACGCCTGAGTTTATAGAGGGTGGAAGGGCATTTATGACTGGCACTGCTGGCCAACAGCGTGTTGACATTAACTATGTCAAACAGTATCGCATTCCCGTTCCACCTCTTGAGGAACAGAAGAAAATACTTGACCAGATAAGTTATGAGCAATCTCTAATTGAGCCATCTAAGCAGCTCATAAAAGTTTTCACCGCAAAAATTGAAACTCGTATAAAGGAAGTCTGGGGTGAGTAAAGTGTCTGATGTAGTTGATTATACAGAGGTACCATATCTGCAAGAAATATTGAACTATCTTCCTATTGATCCTGCCGATGAAGAGGATGTAAACAACTACATCCAGAACATTACCAATCTCATTGCAGTAAACTATAAATATGGACAATACCAGTTTGCATACTTTGGGCTCCATCTCCTTTATATGACCTACATTTACTGTACGGCGTGGAAAATAGGACAAATTGAGCCAGAACGCTACAAGGACGCTATCGTATTTGCCCGACCGTACAATGGGCGGGAAAGAGACTTAAAAATCGAAGATGCAGATTCAATATTTGCATATAGCTTGATTCCAGAAAAAGACATTGCAAGGCTGTTCAAAATTATCGGATTGGATCGCTCTCAGATTTCTGCTGTTGGCGAGTTGGTTGATACGAGAAATGAGATGGCACATGCATCTGGCAAGTTTGAAATCTTGACAGAAGAAGGATTCGATGCCAAAGCAAGCAGCGTCTTTACATCCATATCGTGTATTCACAGTTGCATGGACAAGCTAATACGCAAGTGGTGCAAAGAAGTGTTACTGAGCTTTTGTTGTGGCGAATATGATGGATATGATAATCCCAAAGATGTCATTGCTGAGCAAATGATACAGTCCTTTAAGCTTTCTGTGAACGAACTTCTCGTGTGTAATGAAATGAGTGTCAGTAGTCTGATTACCGAGCATAGAGGGTATCAGACAAAATTGAAAGATTTTAAGAAAGCCATATCCGACCATTGCCAGGAAATGGGCTACATATAATTACAGAGGCGGTGCAATATGGAAAATACTAACCTAACAGAAAAAGCGACGATAGTACCCGTTGTTAAAGAAATTAGGTCGATTTTGGACACCGCTCGTAGCAATGTGGCTCGGCAGGTGAACAACGAACTGCTGCACACCTACTGGAACATCGGCCGCATTATCTGCGAGTATGAGCAGAGTATGCCAGAGCGAGCAGATTACGGCAAGCAGACCTTGAAAGAGCTTTCTAAAGAACTAACCAAGGAGTTTGGTAAGGGTTTTTCGAGAGCGAACCTCTACAATATGCGACTGTTTTATCAGTCCTATGATAAAATCCAGACAGTGTCTGGAAAATTGAGTTGGTCGCATTATTGCGAGTTATTGTCAATCTCGGATCCAGACAAGCGTAGCTTTTATGAGAAAGAAGCGGTTAATTCTGGCTGGTCTGTCCGGGAACTGAAAAGACAGATTGACAGTTCCCTCTTTGAACGTTTGCTGCTCTCTCGTGGAGATGCCAACAAAGAACAGGTGCTAGCACTTGCGTTGCATGGCAATGAGATTGCTCAGCCTGAGGATATTATCCGTGATCCTTATGTGTTTGAATTCTTGGGCTTGCCGGAAAATAGGCCTGTCATGGAAAGTGATTTGGAACAGGCATTAGTGCAGCAGATCGAAAAGTTCCTGTTGGAGCTTGGTCGTGGCTTCATGTTTGTCGGAACGCAGCAGCGGGTAACGATAAACAATACCCATTATTATGTGGACATGGTATTTTACAACAAGATTCTCCGGGCCTATGTGCTGATCGAGCTAAAAACCACTAAACTGACACCGGAGGCCGCAGGGCAGATCAACATGTATCTGAACTACTATGCTGCCGAGGTGAATGATCCAGATGACAACCCGCCCATCGGTATCATCCTATGTACAGATAAGGATGGCGTTGCCGCTGAGTATGCGTTAGGGGGACTTTCCAATAACATTTTTGCTTCCCGGTATGTGCTGTATATGCCGAACAAGGAGCAGTTGATCCGAGAAGTAGAAGCGGTTCTAGAAAAATGGCATGGGGATGAATCGAACAATAAGGAATCCCTTTAGTTTTCTGACAAAAATCTATGTTTGATCACAGCAAACTTATTAAGAGATAAAAGGAACTAATAGGATGCGCAAGAGATTACTTAAATAATGTATCAAAAGTTCAAGCAGAAATACATGCATTTTGAGGATAAAACTCTTAGACTCCGAATAACAAACTTTGCAAAAACGTGACGTTATGTTGTAATATACTCATGCTGGAGCGAGAACCATCTGCAATAATTACTTTACGCTCGTTATAGCGTTTATCACTGCTGATAAGATTTTGATAAGCATCCATCGTACAGCTACGATAATATGGAGAATCAAAATTCTCAGAAGAACAGGAGCAAATAATTCCTAAGCAAAATTCGTTAAGTTATGAGTCCCTGCAACGAGTGGGAATAAAAACGAAATTGCCCGGAAGTCTTGTATGCAAGGCTTCCGGGCTTTTTTGCTGTCATGAAAAAAGTTCGGCGGGGTTCATCCTTTTGGGGGTGCTTTTGCGTTATACTGACAGAAAAGGCGGTGAGGCGGTGGAGTACGGGGATCTGGAATTGGTGCGCGGGATCAAGGGCGGAGACAAGGGGGGCGTTAGAGCTGCTGGTCCGCCGCTGGTATCCGCGGGTCTATGGGTACGTGACGATCAGGGCGATGATCTCGGTATTCGTCCCGACAGCCGCAAGCGCGTCCGCGCTGCCGAAGCTGCCGACGACGGCGGTATCCGCCGCGTTGAACAGCTGCTGCACGATGCTGCTCAGCGCGATCGGCAGCGTGAACCGCAGCAGTTTGCCCGCGGGCGGGCCGTGCAGCATATCCAGTTCTGATGATCTGTGTTTCATATTCTTCGCTCCCGAATGTTTCTTGCATTACTATAGTGGATGCGGTTAAATATGAAAAGCGAATATCACAGATCGATGAAATCGAAGATTGAAATAGATAGAGTATGGAAAATCCGTTGCTCAAATATCTCGCCCTCGTCAAGACCGTGGAGACGGGCAGCTTTACCCGCGCGGCGCAGGCGCTCAATTATGCGCAGTCCTCCGTCAGCAAGATGGTTGCGGATCTGGAGGCGGAATGGGGCATGACGCTTCTCGAGCGGAGCAAGCGCGGCGTCTGCCTGACCTTGACCGGAGAACAGGTGCTGCCGTTTCTGCGGAAGGTCCTGAACGACCACGCTGAACTTGAGGGGCAGATCTGCCGGATGAACGGGATCGAGACGGGCGTCGTCCGCATCGGGACGTTCGCCAGCGTGGCGATCCACTGGCTGCCGAATATCTTCTCCGCACTGCAGCGGGACTATCCCGGCATCGGGTATGAAATGCTGCTGGGCGATTATGACGAGGTGGAGCGCTGGATCGGCGAAGGGCGGGTAGACTGCGGCTTTCTGCGGCTGCCGACGCTGCCGGGATTCGACACGATGCTGCTCAAGCAGGACGAATACAAGGTGGTCCTGCCGGTCGGCCATCCGCTTGCGGTGCATGAGAGCGTTCCGATCGAGGCGCTGAACGGGCTGCCGTTTTTGCTGCTGGAGCACGGCGGGAAGACCGAGGTCTCCGACCTGCTGGAGCGCGCGCACGTGCAGCCAGACGTCCGGTTTACGACGTGGGAGGATTTTGCGATCATGGCTATGGCAGAACGCGGGCTCGGCGTCTGGATCCTGCCGGATCTGATCCTGCGGCGCATCCCCTACCGCATCGAGATCCGCCCGCTGGCAAACCCCTACTACCGCCCGATCGGCCTCGCCGTTACCACCCCCTCCCACCTGACGCCCGCAGTCAGGAAGTTCATCGAATACCTGCCGTTCCGGGAAGCGGCAGAATGACTCCCAGATGCCGCATTTGCTCACACACCTTCTTTCTGTTTCTGTTGGAAATCAAACATATTTTTTTCCGGCGGACAGGGTAAGATAAGGATACTTTGAACAGGAGGTAGTGAATATGACTGGGATCAAGAACATGGAGCAGGCGGCGGTGCTGACGCTGAAGGAGCAGGTCGCGTATCAGCCGGGGCAGGTCGTCAGCAAGACGCTGGCGCAGAACGACGCGCTGAGCGTCACGCTGTTCGCCTTTGACAAGGGCGAGGAGATCAGCACGCACGAGTCCGGCGGCGACGCCTTCGTCACCTGCCTGGATGGCGTGGGCCGCATCACGATCGACGGCGTCCGGTATGAGCTGCACGAGGGCGAGTCCATCGTCATGCCCGCACGCCACCCGCACGCCGTATTCGGCCAGGAACAGTTCAAAATGCTGCTGGTCGTGGTGTTCTAAGCAAGAAAGCCGCCCAGATGGGCGGCTTTTTCACATTGCATAAAGAAGAACCCAGCAATCCTTGGCTTAACAGTGATAAGGAACTAATTCACTTATCAACTGTTAGCTGACGGTATCCGGAGTGCATACGGACAAATCCCGTCTGATTTCTAACAGGAAGTCAGACGGGATTTTACTTATAATCTCAGATTGAGAACAGGAAAGAACATGTTTTGGAGGAACCATTAATGACGAAACTGATTCACGCTTTCTACAACATGGATACCAACTCCGTGGAGCTAACCTACAACGACGGCTCCGTCCTTACGATTGATTGTGAGAAAGTGGAGAACCACTACGATGTTACAAACGGACAGATGGCAGACCTCGATTGGCTGCTATACAACGCCGCGATGGAGTATGCTAGTCTGGTGTTGTCCGGGGAAATGGAGAACTACCTGAAAGGGCCTGCACTCCACGGAATAGAAGATTCATAAAGGATGCCGGTGTGTCGTGTTTGCGATACACCGGCAAATAAAACTTCTCTACGTACTTTTCTCTCTATGCGTCCTGTGCAAAAAAGGTTTGGAATTCGATACAATAAGTATGAAAATCCAAATAACGCACTTAGGAGGGAACCAAAATGGCAGAAAGAATATTATCTGAAGAAACCATCAATACCTTTCGTGAATATCTGGTCCTGGAGGAAAAAAGTACGGCCACCGTGGAGATATATCTCCGGGATGTCTATGCTTTTTATTTGTTTGCATGCCAACAGGCTGTGACAAAAGAGCGGATGATGGCTTATAAAAAGTATCTGATTGAAAAGGGATATGCAGCCAGTTCAATCAATTCCATCACGCAAAGAAAAACGGCATCCGTTCTGGAGCGATCTTTATTACCAGGAACGGGAAGCCGTTGGACCGGAGCAATATTTGGGCGCAGATGAAATCCCTCTGCGAGGCAGCCGGAGTAAAAGCCAGCAAGGTGTTTCCCCACAATCTGCGCAAGCTGTTTGCCCGGACTTTTTACGGTATTGAGAAAGAGATCACCAAATTGGCCGATATTCTGGGACACAGCAGCATCGACACAACAAGAATCTATATTATGACCACCGGCACAGAACGCCGGCGAAAAATCGAACGATTGGGCCTTGTAGTTTAGGCAATAAAAAACACCACATAATTTCCATTATGTTGTTTACTAGCCCAGACTGAATGCCAACTTAACAATAGCGCACTCTATTTTGGGTGCACCAAAGCCACCCTCATACTCTAAAAAAAGAATTTGAGGGTGGCTTCGTGCTTCCCGCTTTTTGTACTGCCACTTTTATCTTAGATTTTACCATCTTTTGACATACTTTTCCTGTGCCCCTTGATTTTCATGTATGCTTATGCTAAAATTATTTTGATTGGAAATTGGGCATATATCTTTTGATATAATCGTTTCACTACATAATAGAAATAATGTGTTGCGCTGAATGCCGCATTCATCTAGTTGAAACTCAGCACAGCGTGAGGAATATTACTTCCGTGCTGTGGAGTAAGGATTTGGGGCAGGTGAAGAATAACTGCTGCCTCTTTTTTTGCTTTTGTGCTGTGCGGCACAGATTTGGAGGTGCTCTATGACGGATAAAGAATTGCGGCGTTTGAGCCGGAGTGAGCTGCTGGAAATGCTGATTGCCCAGACAGAAGAAAACAGCCAGCTGAAGATCAGGCTGGAGCAGGCGGAAGCACAGCTTCGGGACCGCAGGATCGAGATCGACAAAGCCGGTTCCCTGGCGGAGGCTGCCCTGTCCCTCAATGGTGTCTTTCAGGCGGCGGAGGCCGCGGCGCAGCAGTATCTGGAAAATATCCAGCGGATCAGCAGCCAGCAGGATGCCATCAGCCGCGTTATCAAGGAGCAGTCGGCAAAAGAGGCCGCCCAGATCCGGCAGGAGGCAGAGGCGTACAGCCAAAAAGTACACGCGGATGCGGATGCCTACTGGAAGCAGGTCGCTGCCAGAGCGTCCAAACTGCTGGCAGACCAGGAAGCACTGCGGCAATTGATTCAGTCTGCTGGAGAGGTTGATATCAATGAAGAACACAACAAATCCGTCCCGCGAGCTTCCAACCCTGGAACAGCTCGAAACGGAGCTTGACAGAGAGAAATACAAAAAGCGATATCGGCGGGTCCTGAGAAGCACTGTCTATACCCTTGTGGTCGTTGCGGCTGTAGCCGTATTGGTCGCCACCATCTGGATGCCGGTGCTGCAGATCTACGGGGCTTCCATGACGCCAACGCTGAATGAGGGAGATATTGTGCTCTCTGTCAAAGGGTCGGATTGTGAACTGGGCGATCTGGTAGCCTTTTACATGGGCAACAAGATTTTAGTCAAGCGTTGTATCGCCGGCCCCGGTCAGTGGGTGGATATCGACGTTGAGGGCAATGTGTATGTGGACGGCAATCTGTTGGATGAGCCGTATCTGACAGAAAAATCCCTGGGGGATTGTGACATTGATTTGCCCTACCAGGTGCCGGATAACCGGTACTTTTGCATGGGCGACCACCGCTCTACTTCTGTGGATTCCCGCAGCACTACGGTTGGCTGCGTCTCCGGTGAACAGATCGTCGGAAAAATCGTATTCCGGGTCTGGCCGATAGCAGATTTCGGGATACTTAAATAGAGAGTGGGTGATTGGCATATGAAGCACGGTGCGTTACAGAGCGCAGAAAAATATACGAAGACACATCAAAGGAAGAAACGCTGGTACCGGGTTGTAACCGGTCTTGCCTGCGTTGTGGTGTTCTGCACGGTCTACGCATTGATTCTTCCCGCCATTACCATGGAAAAGGGAGCGTGTGAGATTCCTGAACACACCCATTCGGAGGCTTGCTACACGCAAGTAACCTCTGCCACCCGGACCGAGCCGGTGTGTACCATCAAAAGCCTGAATCTCCATCAGCATGACGATACCTGCTATGACAGCGAAGGAAACCTGACGTGCGGGTATGCAGACTTTGTCGTTCACCAGCATGATTCGGCATGCTATGACGAAAATGGGAACCTTTGGTGCCCGCTGCCGGAGATCGAGACCCATGAGCACACCAGAAGCTGCTATGCCGTGCCGGAAACAGACGCACCCGAAGTACATACCCATACGGATGATTGCTACACCGTGGAGCGCGGCGAATTGATCTGTACGGAATCTACGGAACCGGCCCATGTGCATACGGATAACTGCTACACAGAAACGTCTGCTTTGGTCTGTGAAGAAGATCATGAGCATACCGGAAGCTGCTATGAGACAACGCGGGAACTGACGTGCGGCGACACAGAGGAGCCTGTACACCAGCACACCGACCAGTGCTACGAGCAGATAAAGACGTTGATCTGCGAGCCGCCCACCGAACCGGCGGAAGAAGCAGAACCTGCCGAACCGGAGTTGATCTGTGGGGAGAAAGAAATCATTCTCCACACCCACGAGCCCTATGAATCCCCGGAGGACCCGGGCTGCTATGATGATGACGGCAATCTGATCTGCGGCAAAATCCAGGTTTTGGAGCATCAGCACACGGATGCGTGCTTTGAGACGGTGGAGGAACCGGCGGATACCGAGGCTCTGACCTGTACGCTTCCCGAGGATGAAAAACACACCCATACCGCCCTGTGCTATGGCACCTGGGAATTGACCTGCGATATGGAGGAACATACCCACACGGCGGAATGCAGCACTGCGGAAGAAACAGAAGCGACAGAAGAAACGGAAGAAACGACCGAACCGGAGGAAGAGATGTCCGGCATGGAGATCGATCCCAGCCTGCCGGTTATGGGCACTGCCTACGCTTCTGGCGCCAAAACACGCGCTTATTCGGTGATGACTCTGGATGCGGATACAACAGGGGCAACCGATCCCGTATCCGTAGAAAACTATATCACAGGCGCAACGCTCTACTACCGTACCAATGAAAACGGAGAGTGGACCGATGTATCAGGCGCGACGGATATTCCCGGCAATGCGGATTTCAAGCTGAAGATCAGCTATGGCAATGTCCCCATCGACACCCTTCTGGCGGCAGACGGGAAAATGACCTATACCCTGCCGGACCTGTTGCGCAACGCCACGGCCAACGGCAGCATCACCAGCGGCAGCACGACCGTGGGCACCATCACGGTGGCAAACAATACGGTCACCCTTGCCTTTGACACCACTTGGCTGGCAAAGCAAAAGACAGCGACGAATACCGTCATCAGCGGCGACTTTTTTGTGGAAGCAGAAGTGAACCTGTCGCAGGTCGGCGAAGATCGAACCGCTCAAATTGTCATTGGCGATATAACGATCAACATTGATTTTGCTGGTGACATTGTCGCCAAGTACGGAAATGTGGATCTGAGCAAAACCGTCTCGGCCTCGGGCATCTCGGAAGAGACAGACGGCGATTATCTGACTTACACCCTGACCGTGAAGGCCGGCGCAGATGGCTGCCCGGATGTCAAGGTGGTGGATTGCTTTGCGGATACCCAGTACATCGAGGAATATGTGGGCGTGACGGTCGAGTCCAGCGCTACCAATGATACGGATGGCCCCACGGAAACCGGAGGCACCGGAAGCACCGGAAGCGTCTACATCGGTGCGGCACCCACGGAGGAAAATCCCATCCCGGATCCCGCAGGTGAAAACCCGACGAAACCCGGCACGCTGGTCTGGGTTATCGGCAATATGGCAGCCAACGAAACCCGGACTCTGACCTACCGGGTCAAGCTGAAGGATGCATACACCGGCGGCACGAAAAAGGAAAATCTTCAGAACACGGCGAATGTTTACTCCAAGACCTACCAGCGGGACAGCGATACCGTCACCTTTACGCCCCGTGCTGGTGCAACCATGTCCAAAGTGGCCTCGAAGTTTACCCCCGGCAAAAACGGCGGAGGCACCATCACCTACACCATTTGGGTGCAGGCCTATGCGGACAACAGCTATGTCCTGGACAATGTGAAAATTGTGGACGCGCTGGACGGTTCTCTCCAAAAAATGAATGGGACCTTAGCAGCCATCCGCCAATATCTGTCCTACGATGAAACCTCTTTCCACCTCTATCAGGGCGGTTCCAACGGCCAGAACGGAAGCAGCGGCTTAATCGAAATTACGGAAGGAACGAAACGGACCATCACAGATACGGACAGTGACAAAAAATTCACCTATTACGTTGGTTCCCTGGCTCCCGGTGAGAGCAAGACCCTGACCTACACGGTGAATGTGGAGCCCGGTGTGTTCATGGCGGCGGGAAACAAAGCTGCCCAGATCAACAATCGCGCCTGCATTTATACCGATGACCGCAGAACAGATGGCGGCGTATGGCTGAACGGCCATAACGCCAGTAAGACCATTGACCGCAAGGTCTGGAGCCGAAAGCTGGCGGGCGGGAAGCAGGAGACGGCAAGCACTGTGTCCATGGGCGGCAGCGTGTATGACGCCACCGGCAGTTCCGTTACCCCAATCCCCTCCCCTGACAGCAGCTTCACTGTGCCTGCCGGCAGTTACAAGTATCAGGTGGCAGCCAATGAGGCGGGAGACTGGGATCTGTCCTCTGCGTCCATGGCTGACAGCCTGGGCAGCAAGTACATGCAGTTTGTGGGCTATGTCCGGGTGGATGCCTATACCATCAGCGGCAATGCACCCGGTTCCGGCCTGGACGATGCAGCAGCCATTGCCAATTTGAGTAGCCGCGAGCCCAATCAAACCGTCTGGGTAAAAGTTGACGGGAAAACCTCCTTCAGTTTCACACCCGCGCAGATTGGATTGAAGGGAAAGCAAGCCTACCTTCTGACCTACTACGCGCAGCCCAAGAATATCGACGGCATTACGCAGGTGGTGGTAAGCAACCGCTTCGAACTGACCGGTGAGGTGGGAATCGGCAACTTCCGGTATGTGCTAACCGGTATTGGCGCCGAGGCCTCCGTCGTTGTGGCGGGCGGCAACAGCTTTGCCGCGGAAAAGCAGAGCTGGTACTACGAAAAACCCCAGGTGCCCGCCGGAGACTTTGCCAATGGCGCACTGTACTGGGTCATCAAGGTGGATGGAACGGTTCTGCCCAAGGACACTGCCATTAAGGACGTCACGAATGCGGTCGGCGGGTCGGCTCACTATATTCGGGGCACCTCCCTTGTGGGCGTATATACGGGCAATTTGAGAACGAACTCTCTCGCGGATTATGCGGATTTGGATTCGCTAATCGGCAGCAACCGGCTGACGGCCTTAGAAGACAATAACTATACCGTTAAGAAAGACAACTCTTCTCTGACGCTGACCCTGAATCAAGGGATTTCCTTGGAGCAGGGCGATTCCCTTTATCTGATTGTCAAGACCGAGCCGGGTAAACTGCCCGAAAATAAACGAGACGCCTTTACCTATAACAATAAGCTGCAAAGCCGCTCCGACGGCACCACCTGGCTGGACCACAACACGGCCAGCAAGACCCTGTACGGCAGCGAAAATATCTTTAAGGAACTGGGCCGTGTCTTTACCTATCCCGGTTCCGGCAACTCCATCACGAACATCCAGTCTGGCACAAATCAGGGCATCAGCACAGGCGCGCTGAACGGAGCGGGTACCTATGTGGCCTGGCAGATTCATGTGAACTATGAGGGCAGCCTGTCCGGGCGGCACCGTGTGGTCGAGCAGATCCCGGTTGGGATGGAGGTAACCTATGTCCGTATGTGGTGGCTGGGAGATAAATATAAAGCAGTTCAGCAGGATCACAAACCCACCTTTGCGCGGCTCACAGCTGAGGAAATCGACGCCCTGGGCGGCAGCTGGACGAAATACGAGAAGACCCTGCCCAGCAACAACGCGGGAACCCAGACGAACTACTATTACACCAACGGTCAGCAGGTGATCTGGGATATTAAAAATCTGGTAGCCGGAGGCGGATTCCGGGACGAGTATGCCGTGGAGATACAGATCGTCTGTAAGGTAACGGATCCTGACGTTCTTCTGGGCGGCGAGAGCAAGGAGTTCAACAATGTGGTCAGCCTGCAAAATTCCGAGGGAACGATCATCGGCAGCGACAGCAATGGTGTGACAATCGAAAAACAGACGCTGTCCAAGCAAGGCACTTATAACCCCGAAACCAATGGCGGCCGGTATCCGTTCAAAATCACGCTGAACGGGCTTGGTGAAGATCTGGTCAGCGACGCGGATACCATCACCCTGGTGGACGAGCTGAGCGATACCCTGATTCTGGACACCACTTCCATTCGGGTGGTGGACACCAGGACAGGCAAGGTGGTAACTAACTGGACCCCTTCGGTGGAGGGACAGACCCTGAAAATTGTCCTGCCGGACAACCTGCCTCTGACCGTTACCTATGAAACCACAGTCAACGCCGCGCCGGGTCAGACCATCTCCATCTCCAACAACGCCCATTGGGAAGGCTATGCCACCCCCAGCGGCGGCAGCGTAGAGGACGAAAAATTCAGCTATTCCACCGGCGGTACCGCTGGTGCGGACACTTCTCCCAGTGTAACAGTCAAAAAGCTGGATCAGAACAATACCGGCCAGGCCTTGCCCGGCGCGAAGTTCACATTGGAGGAGGTAACCTATGCTGACGGTACGTTTACCCCAACAACGGGCGGCCTTTCCCTGACCGGCACCACCGGCGCGGACGGAACCCTGACCTTCGGGAAAGAAAAAGGTCAGACCATGAGATATAACACGGTCTACTGCCTTACTGAAACAGCCGCCCCGGAGGGCTATGTGATGGATGCCGCGCCCCACTACTTCGCTGTGGTAAAGAAGCAGGATGACGGAAGCTATCCCACCTTCCCCAATGGGGTGACCGTCTGGTATCTAAGCGCGGACTACACCTATCAGGCCTACAACCACAAGGGCGAAGCCACGGTGGCCAAGGCATTTTTGGATGCGGGCGGCAATCATCTGGCAAAAATCGACGGAGCCTACCGTTTTGGAATCTATGCCGAAGCAAATCCCACCGGCAATCCGCTGCAAACGGTGACCATCACATACGCGAACAGCACGGTCACGCCGGAGAGCAGGACAGCGAAGTTTACAAACCTGACCCTTGGCGGAACCTATTACATCTACGAGCTGGATGATTCCAGTCAGCCAATTTCGGGCAATGTGCCGACCACGGTGAACAGCAGCAGCTTCCTTGTGACTTACACCAACGGCCCTGCGGTAACGGTTCCCGCAGATGGGAGTGCCGCAGCCGCCGTTACCGTGACCAACCAAGTCTGCTACCCCGAGCTGCCCCACACCGGCGGGGCCGGTACGATACCGTATACCATAGGAGGCTTCCTGCTGCTCACGGGCGCGGCGTTCCTCCTGTTGTATCACCATACCAAGCGCAGAAAGGAGGATTCAGTATCTTCCTGATGTGCAGCATCCCTGTTGTCACCCACCCCCAAAAACAAGAAAGAAAGAAAATAACACAATGAAACACACAAAGAAACTTGCCAGCTTGCTGCTGGCCCTGGTCATGGTCTTTGCCCTGGCCACTACCGCGTTTGCGGCAGAAAACACTACAATTTCGGCTCCCAAGGAAAGCACCCGAACCTATGAGGTTTACCAGATCTTCACTGGTGACCTCCATGAGGGTGTTCTGTCCAACATCAAGTGGGGCAAGAACGGCACCGGCACCGTGGGAACTGCTGTCGATCAGACCGCTCTGGACGCTCTGGCCGCTGTGAATGGTAAGAGCGACACCGAAAAGTTAACGGAGATTCAGAAATATGTGAAACTGGATTCTGAAAAATTCGGTACGGTTTCCAATGGTAATTCGCTGACCGTACCCACCGGCTACTATCTGATCAAGGACAACGGCCCTGTCAATGACGGTGAAGCCTACTCCCTGTATGTCGTCCAGGTTGTCGGCCCCACGACTATCTCTCCCAAGGTTGGAACCACAACCTCCGATAAGAAGGTTAAGGACACCAATGACAGCGCGGCGAACTCCACCACTGATTGGCAGGATTCCGCAGACTACGATATCGGCGATGCCGTGCCCTTCAAGCTGAGCGCCACCATTGCGCAGGATTACGCCAGCTACACCCATGGCTACAAGCTGACCTTCCACGATAAGGAAGGCGCTGGCCTGAGCTTCAATAAGGATTCTGTGAAAGTCTATGTTGACGGAACGCTGATTACCACTGGCTATGAGGTTGTGACCGACGGCCTGACCGACGGCTGCACCTTTGAGGTCCGCTTTGCCAACCTGAAGGAGATCCACTCTGTCCACGTCGGAAGTGTCATTTCTGTTGAATATACCTCCACGCTGAACAATCAGGCCGTTATTGGCTCCACCGGCAATAAGAACACCTCCCATGTGACCTATACCAACAACCCCAATGACAAACAGGCCGGCGAAAACGGCAAGACCCCCGATGATGCCGTTATTGTATTTACTTACAAGACTATCGTGAACAAGGTTACCAAGAACCCCGCCTATGATGCGTCCAAGGATACTGGAAAAACTGGCACCGACAGCGACGGCAACAAGGAATTCATCCCTCTGAAGGGCGCAGGCTTCACCCTGTATAAGAAGAACGCTTCTGGTACATATGAAGCTGTAGGGGCCGAGCTTAAGGGTGAGGACATGACCACCTTTACCTGGAGTGGCCTGGACGATGGCGACTACAAGCTGGTCGAGACCACCACGCCCTCTGGCTACAATACAATTCCCGATATCGAGTTCACCATTACGGCTACTCACGATGTGTCTTCCGATAACCCCACGCTGATATTCCTCAGTGGCGGTGATAAGTTCACCGGAAAGGTTTCCACCGGTGTTGTTTCTGCCAACATTGAGAACCAATCTGGTGCACAGCTTCCCTCCACCGGCGGCATCGGCACCACCATCTTCTATGTCCTCGGCTCTGTTCTGGTCATCGGCGCGGCTGTGCTGCTGGTCACCAAGAAGCGCATGAGCACCAAGGGCTAATTCCCTGATACATATCTGAAACGCACTGACATCCCGCTGTGAACGCCGGGGGGACTCCCTCCCCGGCCCACAGCGGCAAGGAGAACCCCGCATGAAGAAGAAAAAAGGAAATTTCACAACGCTGCTGCTGATCCTGGTGCTTCTCGCGGGACTGTCCTTGCTGCTGTACCCCTCTGTCAGCGATTACTGGAACTCCTTCCACAAGACCCGGGCCATTGCCACATATGCCGAGGAAGTCGCAAATCTGAACCAGGATCAATACGACGAAATCTGGGCCGCGGCCGAAAGCTACAACGCATCTCTGACCGATCGGGTCAATGCGTACCTGCTCAGCGACGCCCAGAAGGAAGAATACCAGCAGCTTTTGAATGTGTCCGGTCTTGGCGTCATGGGCTATATTGAAATCCCCAGCATTGATTGCTCTCTGCCCATCTATCATGGTACGGAGGAATCGGTCCTGCAGATCGCCGTGGGCCATCTGGAATGGTCCAGCCTGCCCGTGGGCGGCGAAAGCACCCATTGCGTTCTCTCCAGCCACCGGGGACTGCCCAGCGCCAAGCTATTCACCAACCTGGACAAGCTGCAAACGGGAGACATCTTTATGCTCCGGGTCCTGGACAACGTGCTGACCTATGAGGTCGATCAAATCCTGATTGTGGAACCCCAAGAGACGGGTGCCCTTCGGATTGAAGAAGGGAAAGATTACTGTACGCTCGTTACCTGCACCCCTTACGGTATCAATACCCACCGGCTGCTGGTACGGGGACACCGGATTGACAATATTGAGCAAGCAAAGACCGTCCGTGTGACGGCGGACGCCATGCAGATTGAACCGCTGCTTGTGGCTCCTGTTGTGGCGATCCCGATCTTGCTATTGCTTTTGATTTTACTGCTGCTGCCCAAGAAGCCAAGAAAGAAACACGGAGGGGAAGCCGATGAAGAGGATTAGACGCATGACTGCTGCGCTGCTCAGTGTGCTGGCAGTGTTCCTTCTCCTGCCCTTGCAGGCTCTGGCGGCGGGAAGTATTGACTTGAACCAGGATGTAAGTTTGACCATTTCCTATCAAGATGGAAACACGCCCCTGGTTGGTGCAGAGTTTGACATTTTCCTGGTTGCCACAGTAGACGAATACGGCGAGCTGACCACCACAAAGGATTTCGCCCAGTTCCATGTCAATATCCGGGGCAAGGATGACGAGGCCTGGCGGACACTGGCATCCACCCTGGAGGGCTATGTATTGCGGGATGATATTTCCCCCACAGACAGTGGAAAGACCAATGATAAGGGATTGGTTTCCTTTCCCACCGCCGGAAAGAGCCTGAAAGCGGGTTTGTACTTTGTACTGGGGTATCGACACACGCAAAATGGCTTCCGCTATGATCCCACGCCATTCATGGTAATGCTGCCTGGATTGGACAAAGAGAATAACATTTGGGTTTATGATGTAGCCGTCAATGCAAAGTTCGATTCATCCCAAATCCCTGATAACCCAGATGACCATACCATCGACCGAAAGGTTCTGAAGGTCTGGGCCGATGATGGACATGAAAAAGATCGTCCCAAAGAGGTAATTGTTCAGTTTCTTCGTGACGGCAAGGTATATGATACCGTAACCCTGAACGCGGCAAACAACTGGCGGTACACCTGGACGGGATTGAATGATCGCTATACGTGGACCATTGTGGAGAAAGAGTTGGAGGGCTATACCGTGGAGATCACACGGGAGGGTATCACTTTTGTGGTGACAAATAGCTACAATGAGGAAATTCCTGACGAACCTACTCCCACAACACCTACCACGCCGGACAAACCTACTACACCTACAAAGCCGACGCTGCCTCAGACTGGCCAGCTCTGGTGGCCGGTTCCAGTGTTGATTGCCGCCGGACTGCTCTTTGTCGTGATCGGCCTGGTGCGCCACAGAGGTGCTGTTGATGAGGAATGAAGAAAAAAATAGCAGAAAGCAAGAGGGCTTGCTGTTGATTACGATTGGGCTGCTGCTGATTGCAGCAGCCCTTTTCCTTGTATCTTACAACTTGTACGACGAGCTGCGGGCAGAGCAATCGGCCAGGCAAGCGGTAACCCAGCTGGATGCGTATTTGCCCGCAGAGGCCGCTCCAGAGGCTCCCTCGGACTCCGCCGGGGATCAGGAGCCGTTGGTGAGCGATGAGCGGACTGTTATTCCGGACTATGTTCTATCCCCTAATATGGAAATGCCAGTGGAAACCATCAACGGAATAGACTTTATCGGTGTTTTAAGAATCCCAGCCTTGGAGCTGGAGCTGCCGATTATCAGTGAGTGGAATTATCCCAATCTGAAAACTGCTCCCTGCCGGTACAGTGGGTCTGCCTATTTGAATAACCTGATTATTTGCGGCCACAACTACACTTCCCATTTCGGAACCTTAAAGAATCTCTGGGAGGGCGATATTGCCACCTTCACGGATATGGACGGAAATGTATTCACCTACAAAATGGTGGAACGGGAGACACTGAACCCCACAGATATAGAGGGAATGGAAAGTGGAAATTGGGATTTGACTCTGTTCACCTGTACCGTGGGAGGTCAAAGCCGTGTGACAATTCGTTTTGAGCTGGAGGAAGACTGATTCCTCCAAAAATAGAAACAGGCTTTCGCATCGGGAAATTGACGGTAGCTATGCCGACTGGGCACGAAAAAACGGCTATACCATCCGGAACTGTGTCTGTGACTGCGATGGTTCCATTGAACTGGATACCCGCACCCTCCAGCGGGCCATATCGAGATAAGCTTCAAACTGCGTGGCGGCTTCCTTGGTTTCCACCCACGCCCCGCTTTGGTAGGCGTAGTGTTTACACCTTAACCCAGTCCATCGTCACCACAGACTCGCAGACTATCGCTGCAAAGCTCAACGGCGAATACATCCGTGCTAAAAATAACAACCAGCGGCTCTCTATCCTAGGGAGCCGCTCAGCTTACCATGGTACAAAACTCCATTATCATATTTGAAACCAGAAAAACACCGGGACAGCGCATTTTTTGCTGCCCCGGTATTCGTTTACGCATACGGCACAGCTTTCCCGCGCTGATTATTGGGGCTTTTCAGGTGTTCGGACTTTTTGAGAATATGGATCTGCGTGACAAATTCCTCCGGGGTCAGTTTGTCATAGTCAATGCCAAGAGTCGCCAAAAACAAACGGGCTTTCTTTTCTTCCTTGGTGCCCTCGTAGTGCAGGGCGGTCTCCATCTGCTTTTGAATTTCGGCAACAGGAGAAGCGGTGTCTGCAGTAGTGGTGTCCTTCCTGTGGGCTTCCCGGATATCATGTAGGATGCCGTCAATGTCCTTATGAACCACATGGGCAAAGAAGTTTTCCTCGCTGACCTGCGCCAACTCCAGAGTGCGCACATACAGATCATTCTCGCCGGGATTATGCTTTTCCATGATTTGCTTTCGGTTGGCTTCCAGAATGGCATTCATGTCATTGATCCGCATATCGGCAACGCGATCCACAAATATCTCAATGTCCACCAGAAAGCGCTGGAAGTCCTTGTGCAGAGCCAGTTCAGACAGCAGCCGGTTGTTGAGCTTTCCGCTTTTCAGCAATTCAATCATATCATCACCCAGATGCAGATCGTGCAGGTCTGTGTTTGGGTGATTTTTTGTTTCCGTCAGCCCCAGCAGATAGTCCGTGGATACACCGTAGAATTTCGCCAGGGTGACAATGCTGAATGGGCTGATATCCTTGAAATCATCGGATTCATATTTACCCAGTGCGGATTTGGAAATGCCGGTTTCTTCCGTAAGCTGCTCCAAAGTCAGATGCCGTTCCAGCGAGCGTTATTAACCCGATATGCCCATGATCATGGGTATACAAACCTGAAAATTCTGGTGGATGACGGTTATACCGGAACGAACTTTAATCGTCCCGGTGTGCAGGAAGGCTTTGCACTTGTCAAGCAGGGTCTTGTGGGCTGTTGGCTGGTCAAAGACCTCAGCCGCTTTGAGCGTGACTATCTGACCGTTGGACAATATACGGATATTATTTTTCCGAGCTACGATGTCCGCTTTATCGCCGTCAATGACGGTGTGGACAGCAACCGGGGGGGCAGCGAAGGCTTCGCCGCAATCCGTAATCTGTTCAACGAGTGGTATCCCCGTGATACCAGCAAGAAGGTTCGTGTCAGTCTGCGGCAGAGAGGAACCAGCGGCAAGCACATGGGCAAACCGCCCTACGGATACCGCTGCGACCCGGAGGACAAGGATCACTGGATTCTGGATGAAGAAGCGGCCCAGGTCGTCAAGCTCATCTTCGACCTTTGCATTGACGGCAAAGGCCCGGAGCAGATTGCGAGGATTCTGGAAGAAAAGCAGATTCTGACCACAAGAGTGCTGTATGCCAAACGCAAGGGCAAGCCGCTGCCGGAAAGACCGTACCACTGGGGCAACCAGTCCATTGTGGCAATTCTGGAGCGGCAGGAGTACACGGGCTGTACCTGCAACTTCAAAACCTATTCCAAGTCCTACAAGCTGAAAAGCGGATTCCCAACGAGCCGGAGGATATGTTCTATCTGCCGGATACACAGGAAGCGATTGTATCTCAGGCACAGTTTGACCGGGTACAGGAACTGAGGAAAAACAAACGCCGCCCTGCAAAAGCGGAACGGCAGGGATTGTTTTCCGGACTTCTGTTCTGTGCCGATTGCGGCGGCAAGCTCCATTTTACCACAAGCAAGAGCTTTGAGGGCAAACAGGATCACTATGTCTGCAACAATTACAAGAGCAACCGTGGTACTTGCACTGCTCACTATATCCGGGAAGATGTGCTTCGTGAAATCGTTCTGGAACGCATCCGGACAGTCAATAAGTATATTCGCAATGATGTGGATGGTTTTCAGGAAGAATGGCTGCAATGCCACAGGATTGACCAGGAGCGAAGTATCCGGGATGATAAAAAGAAAGTAGAACAGGCAAAGAAACGCCTTTCCGATTTGGATGTCATCATCTCCCGGCTGTACGAGGACTACGTTCTTGGAAATCTCAGTCAGGACAGATATAAAAAATGGCTGCGGACTATGAAGCCGAGCAGGAACGGTTAAAGTTCGAAATTGAAGTTATCGAAGAATGGGTGGAACAGCGGGAAGAAATGAACGACGGTCTGGATGCGTTTATCGCTCTGACACAGAAATATGTGGATGTGGAAGAATTGACACAGACCATTGTGAACGAGTATATCAAGAAGATCATCGTCTATGCCCCGGACAAGTCCAACGGCAAGCGCAAGCAGAAAGTGAAGATTTTCTTCAACTTCGTGGACGATGTGGATATTCCCGTTATTTCCGAACCTATCATCACGCAAACAACCTATGAACGCAGAAAAACGGCGTGACCCTCGGGTCACACCGTTCTCTGCGACAAAATAGTTACTTGTCACTATTAAGCCTTGAGATTGCTGGGTTTTCACTTTATGGTAAAGAATCGTAATATTGATAGAAACTCGTTAAGAGGGGCAACTTCGGCGCAGAGAGCGGTGCAGTTCTCGTTTTTAGGGGATGCCGTGCTTTGCAGTCTATTCATTCTTTAATTGCCGCAGCCGCGGCACAATCAGCACCACGGAAATCACGAACGCGATCCAGTCGGCAAAGGGTGTCGCCCATGCGATACCGGAAACGCTGACAGCGCCGTTTAGGATCAGCATGAACACCACGTCCAGACTGCCCTTGCGAAGAAGGGACAGACAAAGCGGCTGTACCTTCTTGCCGATCGCCTGAAAGACAGTGATGACCATGAAGTTGACCGCAATCGTCGGACAGGCAAGGCAGATAATCTTCAAAAAGTGCTGCCCATAGCGGACTGTTTCCGCATCCGCGATGAAGCATCGGGAGATGGGCGCGGCCAGCATCCAGAGAAGAACCGCGCCGACGCAGGCAACGAGGAAGCTGTACGCAAATGCCGTCTTTATCGTGACTTTCATTCGCTTGTGATTGCCGGAGGTGTAGTTGTAGCCGATCAGCGGTAGTGTTCCCTGCGTCATGCCCTGCGCGATGGCGTAAGCCAGCAGGTCGATTTTCTTTGCAATCCCCATGCCCGCAATAGCGGTATCGGAATAGCCCGCGACCATGTGATTGAGCGCAGCATTGGAGATGGTGGACATCATGGTCATTACAAGGCCAGGCAGACCGACGCTCAGGACTTCGCCGGGGATGTGCTGCTTGGTCGAGAACGCTTTCGGGTTCGGTGTAATGACCGTATTCTTGCGGATGTGATAAAGAAAACCGAGGAAATACCCCATCGCAATGAGATTAGAAAGCATGGTCGCGATGGCTGCGCCCTCGATGTTCAGCCGGAATACAAAAATGAAGATTGGGTCGAGAATGATGTTCAGGACACCGCCGAACGCCACACCGAATCCTACCGATTTGGAATAGCCCTCAGCGCGAATCAGGTGCGCCAGCTCCGCATTCATCACAGTCGGCACAGCGCCGACGCCGATCGTCCAGAAGGCATATTGACGGCAATACACCCAAGTGTCCGCACTGGCACCCAAAATCGGAAACAGCACCGACTCGAGCAGGACAACGGCAATTCCGTCGAGCAGCGCGACCGCCGCGCCCGTCCAGATGCAGAACGACGCGCAATGCCGCGCTTTCTCCTGATCGCTCGTGCCGAGGCAGCGGGAAATGAGACTGGAGCCGCCCAGGCCAAAGAGGTTGGCGAAGCCGGTCAGCAGCATAAAGCACGGCATGGCAATCGTCGCCGCCGCCACCTGCAGCGGGTCGTTGAGCTTTCCGATGAAGAACGTGTCCGCCATGTTGTAGACCACAGTGATGAGTTGGCTGATGACTGTGGGGATCGCCAGCGTCAGCACAGCTTTCTGCACCGGCGCGTCGGAGAATAGGGATGTTCGTTCAGCGTTCATTCTGTGCCGCCTCCTTGTGCAGACCGTCGATGACGCACTGGATGGCAAGGCGGTAGCTTTCCTCCAAGTCCACGGGGTAATGGGAGAAATACCCGGACGCTTCCTGCGAAACAAAGCCGTGCATCACACCGCGCAAGACCCGCTGCCAGTGCATCCGGCGCTCCTCGCCGATGGAATAACCCTGCAGGACTTGCATGGACGGTTCGGCCGTCATGGCTGCGGCGGCTCGCAACGTTTCGTCCTTGCCCATTGGCATCTGCATAATGAGCTGATAGAGTGCGGCATGGGCTTTTGCAAACGTACGATAACTCTCCGCCAGCGCAAAGACTGCCGCATCGCCGTCTTTTCCCTCAATGGCGGCAAGCTGTGCCACCTTCTGGTCGTGCAGTGCGGACAAGCCAACCTCCGTGAACAGCGCGTCCATGCTCGCAACGTGCGCGTAGAGCGACGCCGTTTTCACGCCCAGCTTCTCCGCCAGCGCCCGCATGGAGAACGCAGCGATCCCGTTTTCTTCGACCAGTTCTTTCGAGGCTTCGATCAGAACCTCTTTGTTCAAACCCTTATGAAACAAGCAAAAGCCTTCTTCCTAATGACGTTAGGAATATTATAACCTAACGTCATTAGGATTTCAAGAGGCGATTCTATGCTTTTAATTTTATTGCGCTGAAAATACCACAGTTCTGGAATGCCATACTTCTCCTGCGCTTTTTTCCCGCTGAGGTATTCGACTAACAAAATACAACTTAATATAGCAAAGACAGCAGGCGGTTAACCTGCGGTCTTTGTGCTTGTCGGGACGTACACATCAAACTCTGAGCCACCCTGAAATTTGAAGGTCATCCGTCCGTCGGCGCGGACGGTCACCGTGTCGATAATGACCAGCCAGCGCTTTTCCTCAAGCTTGGTAAGGGCATCCAATTCCTGCATCTCGAACATAAATGCTCCGATAGCATCCGCCTGGACTTCCCGTGCGGTCTTCGCGACGCGGAGCTATTCAAGCTCCGCCTTTGCCTTTTCGTAACGAATACCCTCAACTGCTTAACGATTACAGCAAAACAGAAATGCAAAACGACTGCAAAAAGCATAAAACCTCGCCGCAGAATAGCTCTGCAGCGGGGTTCGCTTATGTGCTGAAACAGCCCAAAATCCCTTATTTCAAGCGGTTTTTGGGCATAGAAAAAGTCCACCGTAATTCTATCAAAATTACGGTGGACTTATGGCGGAGTGGGAGGGATTCGAACCCTCGGACGGCTTTTGACCGTCACACGATTTCCAGTCGTGCTCGTTATGACCGCTTCGATACCACTCCATGATATCGGCTGGCCGTGTCAAACCCCGGACAGCCCTGATATCATACACAAAAGTTTCCGGTTTGTCAAGGGTTACTTCTGAATTTCTTCAAATAAACGCTCCAGCTCCGTCTGCGTGAGCGGGCGGGACTGGCCGGGTTTGAGATCGCCGAGCTGCAGCGGGCCCTCCTGGATGCGGCGCAGGCGCGTGACGGTCAGGCCTGCGCGTTCGCACAGGCGGCGGATCTGCCGGTTGCGGCCCTCGTGGATCGTGATGCGGAGCAGCGCGACGGATCCGTCGGCTTTGATCAGCTGCACCTCGGCGGGGCTGGTCATACGGCCGTCGATCCCGATCGGCTGCGCGAGTGAGCGCTCGCTGCCGGCTATGTAGCTGCTGACCCAGACGAGATAGGTCTTATCGACCTGCTTTTTCGGGTGCATCAGCGCGTTGGCCAGTTCTCCGTCGTTGGTCAGGAGCAGCAATCCCTCGGAATTGCAGTCGAGCCGACCGACGGGATAGACGCGCTCCGGCAGGTCCGCGACCAGCTCAGCGACGGAGCGGCGGCCCTTTTCGTCGTGCATGGTGGTCACGAAGCCGCGCGGCTTGCAGAGCATGCGGTAGATCTTTTCCGGCTCCTGCCGCGTCCGCACACGGACGCCGTCGAGCTCGATGACGTCCTCATCCCCGTCCGCCTGCTCGCCGAGGCGGGCGGTATTGCCGTTGACGCGCACGCGGCCGTCCGCGATCAGCTCCTCAGCCTTGCGGCGGGAGACGCCGGCGCAGCGCGCCAGAATTTTTTGCAGTCGTTCTTCCATACGATCCTCCTGTTCTGCGGATAGACGGGCGTCTGGGCCGCCAGAACGGCAAAGCCGTAGTCCAGCAGCGCTGCATGGTCGCGCCAGTCGTCTGGGTCGGCCAACGTGACGGCGATGAGCTGGCTCTCGCCCCGTTCCGCGGCGCTGACGAGAATGCGGCCCGCGTGGCGGGTATAGCCGGTCTTGACGCCGATGCAGCCGTCGTAGCGCCAGAGCAGCTTATTATGGTTGGTCAGCGTCCGGCCGGCGCAGGTGATCGTCTTCGTGCCGACCACCGTGCGGAACTGCTGGTTCTGCAGTGCTGCCTGCGTGAGCGCGGCAAGGTCGCGCGCGGACGAGTAATTCTCGCCGCTGTCGAGCCCATGGGGATTGGCGAAATGCGTCTGCCGCAGGCCGAGCGCCTGCGCGCGCAGATTCATCTGCCGGACGAAGGCCTGTTCGCTGCCGGATACGCTGATGGCGAGCGTCAGCGCCGCGTCGTTGCCGGAATGCAGCATCATGCCGTAGAGCAGATCCTGCCGCGTCAGCGTCTCGCCCCGCTTCAGATACATGCTGGAGCCCTCCAGTCCCACGGCAAGCGACGGGACCGTCACGCGCCGGTCCGTCTCCCCTGCCTCACAGACAAGCAGACCCGTCATGATCTTCGTGGTGCTTGCGATGAGGGCGCGGCGGTCCGCGTCCTTTTCATAGAGCGTCTGTCCCGTCCGCCCATCGATCAAAGCCGCACACGCGGCGCTGACCTGCGGAGGCGGACAGACGGACGCGGCCCGCGCGGCCGGGACGCTGCCAAGCAAAAAGGCGGCGGCGCAGAATGCCGCCGCCGCTTTGCGCAGTCTGTGCTTATACGAATCGAGCATATCCATCACCCTGGCATAAGCTTTTGCAGGGTGCGTGGGTTTTATGCCTCTTCGGCTGCTTTTTCCGCCTCTTTCGCGGCTTTCTTTTCGGCAAAATAGGCCTCGCCCTTTTCCAGCAGGTCGGGCAGCAGCTCGATCAGCCGGTCGACCGACGTGGACGCGGGCTCCGCGACCGGGAGCATCCGCACGTTTTCGCCGCGGATGACCAGAAACGCCACCGGCGTGATCTTGATCCCGGCGCCGGCGCCGCCGCCGAAGGGATTGTCGCGGTTCGCGGGCATGTTTTTCATGGCGAAATCGCTGCCGCCGCCGCCATAGCCGATGGAGACCTTCGTCACGGGGATGATGGTCACGCCGCCGGGCGTCGTGATGGGATCGCCGACGACGGTATTGACGTCGATCATATCCCGGATCTTGCTCATGGAGTTGGTCATCATATCAGACAGAGGATGATTCATGGAGTTACACCGCCTTTTTTCGTTGATTCAATATCTTCAGGAACCGCACGCCGGCATGCAGCGCCAGCGCGAGGGAACGCCCGATGGTGATCGTGGTGATCAGGCGCGCGTCGACTTTCATACTGGTCTCATTATAGTCGAGCGCGGGCTGAATGTCACGTTTTTTTATGACGAAGAGCCGGTCCAGCGCGGGCGTGATCGCGCCGATCGCGGCCCAGGCCCGGCCGTAGCGCATGGCGGCCGCCGCCGGATCATCGCTGCCGCCGATGCAGACATGGAGCGTCAGCTCCTCCACGCGGAGCTTGCGGCGCAGATCGCCGAGCGTCTGGACGCCGAGGTCCAGCAGCTCCAGAATGCCGTCCACGCCGCCGGAGAGCAGCGGGTTGGGCTTTTTCTCCCCTGCCGGTTTTTCCGGCGCGGGCTTTTTTTGCTTTGGAGCAGCCTTTTTTGCTGGTTTTTTCTTCTTTTTGGGCTTCTGCGGCAGGAGCTGCAGGCGAAACAGCCAGATCTTCACCGCCAGCCGGATACCGCCCTCGCCGTAGGCGGCGTCAACGCCCACGGGGATGCAGCCGATCAGCAGCAGCACAGCCAGGATCACGGCCAGCGTCATCCACCACGTCCAGGTCATAGCGGGATCTCCTGCTGCGCAGGCAGCTGGTCTTCCGTCTGCGGCGCATCCGGCTTCTGCTCGATCGGGTCGATCTGCGACGGGTCGACATGAAGGTCGACCTTCTCGATCTGCGGCAGGTCCGCGAGGGATTCCAGACCGAACACGCGCAGGAAGTCCGGCGTCGTCTCATAGACGATGGGGCGGCCGGGCACGTTGAGCCTGCCGCACTCGCGGATGAGCTTTTTGGTCACGAGCGCACTGACGCAGTAGGCGCTGTCGACGCCGCGGATCTGCTCGACCAGCGCCTTGGTCGCGGGCTGGTAGTAGGCGATGACCGTCAGCGTCTCGAGCTGCGAGGGCGAGAGCTTGGGCGGCTTGCGGGTCTCAAGCGTTTTTGTCACATATTCCGCCATCTCGGGCGACGAGCACATCTGATAGGCATTTTCCAGCCGCACGATGCGGATGCCGCTGCGGGTATAGCTCAGCTCGTCCATCAGGGCCTTGCAGGCCGCGTGGATCTCATCTTCGTCGTGCTCGAGCGTCTGGCTCAGGCGCTTGGCATCGACCGGCTCGCCCGCGGCGAACAGGACGGCCATCAGGGCCCGCTGTAAATCGTTCTGCTCCAAGGTTTGCCTCCTGTCAGGAAATATCCGTCTGCACGTCCGCATCCGGTGTTTTCAGATACGTGACCGACGGTTCGCCGTTCTCGTCCTCGCCCACGGATACGGACCGCAGGCGGCACAGCTCCAGCACGGCGAGGAAAGTCGCCACGATCTCCGAGCGGCTGCGGCTGCCCTTGAACAGGGCGAGAAAGCGCATCACGCCGTGGGAGATCAGGCGGCTGATGACCTGTTTGGCCTTCTGGGTGACGGGATAGGGCTCCGTGCCGACAATGCCGGCAAAGTTGCTCACCGGCGGCGGCAGACGCCGCTCCGTCCGGTCCTGCATGGCGGCGAGAGCCGCGGTGAGGTCGGCGCGGTCATGCCGGTAGCGGTAGGTTTGGTCCGGCTGATAGGGCTCCGGGCCCTTGGTAAACAGGCCGAGGCCCAGCTCATTGCGCGCGCCCAGCTGCTTTGCGGCCTTCTGGATCTGCTGATAGGCGTCCTGCCGCTGCCGCTTCTGCAGGGATTCGACGAGCTTGTCCATCTCGCTCTGCGCTTCTTCCTGCTCGGCTTTGGACAGGAGCATGCGTGTCTTGATGTACATGAGGTAGGACGCCATGGCGATGAACTCGCTGGCGATCTCCATATCCATCCGCTTCATTTCATCCAGATAGGCCAGATACTGCTCCAGAATGGCGGAGATCTGGATATCCTGGATCTCTATTTTATTTTTGCTCAGCAGCAGGAGGATGACGTCCAGAGGGCCGTCAAAATCCTCCAGCGTCTCGCCCTTCGCGTGTACGACGCTGCCGAGGTGGTATCGCGGTTCATCCATGCAGTAAGAACTCCCAAAGTAAACTCAGCGCAGCGCAAGCAGCAGCTGCACCGGCCAGGTGCCGATGGCTTCCAGTCCGTTCAGAAGTCCGTCGCGCAAAAATTCCAACGGCACATCCAGAACGCCGGTCAGCAGCAGGAGCATCAGAAGCGCCATGCCGTAGCGCTCATAGCGCATCAGCCAGTCATACGCCCGGTCTGACAGGCAGGAAAACAACACCTTCGATCCGTCGAGCGGCGGGATCGGAAAGACGTTGAACACGGCAAGACCGGCCGAGATGATCTCTACGTAATAGAAAAACAGGGCCAGCGCATACACGGCCATAGAGCCGGAGACGTAGTACCATACGGAGCACAGGCCGCGCAGCAGCACGGCCAGATACGCCAGCAGCACGTTGGATACCGGGCCTGCCGCAGCGGTCAGGGCCATGTCGCGCTTCGGGTGTTTGAAGTTGCGCATATCGACCGGCACGGGCTTCGCCCAGCCGAAGCGGAACAGCGCCATCATCAAAAGGCCGCCGATATCGACGTGCCGCAGCGGATTGAGCGTCAGCCGCCCGGCGCGTTTGGCCGTCGGGTCGCCGAGGCGGTAAGCCGCGAGGCCGTGGCAGGTCTCATGAAAGGTGATGCACAGCAGCGACGCCGCCACCAGCAGCGCCGTCTGCCAGACGCCGTCAAACTGCAGCTGCCTGAGCCACGAAACAAATCCGTCCAAATCTCTGTCCCACCTGTGTGTCCATATATTTTATGTATTCTATCACAGTTTTTCCCGCTTGACAAGGAAGTTCTGTCATCCGGGCGGCAGACGAAAAGCCGGCAGCGCGGCCGATTGACTTTCCACGTCCCGTCTGGTATCTTAATAGTATCTTACCGCGTGTTTTCATATGCAGTTTCGCATTGCGGCGCAGGAGGTCTGATATGTCCGCTTACACCAAGCAAGCCATCAAAAACTCGTTTCTGAAGCTCCTGAATGAGCGTCCGCTCAGTCGGGTCACCGTCAAGGCCATCGTGGAGGACTGCGGGATCAACCGCAACACGTTCTACTACCACTTTGCCGATATCCCCTCCCTTGCGACCGAGATCATCACCGAACGAGCGGACAGCATTGTGCGGGAATACGCCAATCCGGAATCCCCGGCGGCCTGCCTGCATGCCGCCGTCCAGTTCATGACGGAAAACCGGCGGGCCGTTATGCATATGTACCGCTCGATCAGCCACGACACCGTCGCGTTCTATCTGATGCAGATCTGCCGCCACACAGTCGAGGCCTACGCGGCGGCCGCCTACGGCGATCTGCCGATCAGCAAGGAGGATCAGGATATCCTGATCCGTTTCTGGCAGTGCGAATGCTATGGTCAGATCGTCGAGTGGCTGTCGAACGATATGCGCTATGATATCCAAGCGCAGTTCGACCGGCTGTGTACGCTCTACCGCGGCGGCTTCGACGCGATGGTCACGCAGAGCCTTGGCATGGCGTCCCACTGAACGGCATACAGGCATTCGGCTCCGATTGCCCGTTTTCTTTTTACGCCGTGTGCGGTTATGATAAGAGAGAATAACATTACGGAGGTTGCGACATGGAAACAAGCTTCATTCTTTCGTGTGAGTCTACCATCGATCTGCCCTATTCCTACTGCGAAGCGCGCGGGATCCCCGTGCTGTTCTACTCCTATCAGGTCGACGGCGTCAGCTATGAGGACGATATGGGCCGCGACCCGGCGGCGCTGCCGCGATTCTACGGCTTTCTGGACGAGGGAAAGCTGCCGACCACCGCGCAGCTGAACGAATTCCAGTATGAATCCTTCTTCGATGCGCTGCTGCAGCAGGGCGACGTGCTGCATATCGCGTTCGGCTCCGGCATGACCGCCTCTGTGCAGAACGCTATGCTGGCCGCCGAGAGCCTGCGGGAAAAATATCCGGAGCGGAAGCTCGTCGTGATCGACTCGCTCTGCTCGTCCTCCGGCTACGGCCTGCTGGTCGACGGCGCAGCCGATCTGCGCGACGCCGGAAAGAGCATGGACGAGATCGCCGACTGGACGATGGCCATGCGGCAGAACGTACACCATCAGTTCTACTCCACGGAGCTCAAATTCTACCGCCGCAGCGGGCGCATGTCCGGCGCGGCCGCCGCGATCGGTACGGTGCTCGGCATCTGCCCGATCATGCGGCTGGACGACAAGGGCCGCATCATCGCCTACGATAAGGTCCGCGGCAAGAAAAACGCCGTCGCCCGCACCGTTGAGACCATGAAGCGCCACGCGCAGGGCGGCGTAGATTACGCCGGCAAGGCCTTCATCTGCCACTCCAACTGCCTGTCGGACGCGCTGGCGACCAAGGCCGCTGTGGAGGCCGCCTTCCCGCATCTGGACGGTGAGGTCCGCATCTGCGACATCGGCACGATCGTCGCCTCCCACTCCGGTCCCGGGACCGTCGCCGTCTTCTTCTTCGGCGACGCCCGCGCCCCAGAAGGCGACCCTGTCTGAGCCTATAAAAGCCTTTCCCCCTGCGGGAAAGGCTTTTTCCCGAAAAAGCTGTTGCCAAACGGGGGGTTTTGTGCTAAAATGCATCTGATATCTGGAAAAGCGAGGAACGAGCTGTCCTGATTTCCAAGGGAACTGTGATCGAGGTTCCCAAGACCGGCTGCAGAGAGGACGGGGTGCTGAGAGCCGTCTGCCGGCGGAGATTTGGGGCTTTCTCTCGGGAGCTGCCGCCTGAACGGGTCTTCCCTACTAAGACGCGCCGGCATGGCCGCCGTTACCGGGCCAAAAGCAGCGCAGATTTTCTGCGAACAGCGGGTGGTACCGCGGAAGCCTGGTCTTTCGTCCCCTATCAGGACGGAGGGCTTTATTTTTTTGTATTATGACGAAAAGGAGCATTCGTTTATGAAAGAACAACTGGAAAAGATCCGGCAGGAAGCGCTCGGCGCGCTGGACGGCGTCAAGGACGCCGGTGAGCTGGACGCGCTGCGCGTGCGGTTCCTCGGCAAGAAGGGCGAGCTGACAGGCGTTCTGAAGATGATGGGCAAGCTGTCTGCGGAAGAGCGCCCGGTCATGGGTCAGGTCGCAAACAACGTCCGCGCGGCCATCGAGGAAAAGATCGAGACGGTCCGCACGGAGCTCAAGGAAAAGGCGCTCGAGGCCCGGCTCGAGGCCGAGGCCATCGACGTGACCATCCCCGGCACGCCCGTGCAGCTGGGCCACCGGCACCCGATGAACAAGGCGCTCGACGAGGCCAAGGATATCTTCATCTCCATGGGCTTCAAGATCCTTGACGGCCCGGAGGTCGAGCTTGCCGACTACAACTTCACCAAGCTCAACATCGCCGAGAACCACCCTTCCCGCGACCGCAGCGACACGTTCTATGTGACGGATGACGAGGAAGTCCTCCTGCGCACGCAGACGAGCCCGATGCAGATCCGCGCCATGGAGGCCATCGGCCAGCCGCCCATCCGCATTCTGGCCCCCGGCCGCGTGTACCGCAAGGACGAGGTCGACGCGACACACTCGCCGATGTTCCACCAGATCGAAGGTCTGGTCATCGACAAGGGCATCACGATGGCGGACCTCAAGGGCACGCTCGAGACGCTCATCAAGGCCATGTACGGTCAGGACTCCGTCGTCCGCTTCCGCCCGCACCACTTCCCGTTCACCGAGCCGAGCTGCGAGGTCGACGTGCAGTGCTTCAACTGCCGCGGCAAGGGCTGCCAGACCTGCAAGGGTGAGGGCTGGATCGAGCTGCTGGGCGCCGGTATGGTGCACCCGAAGGTGCTGGCCGGCTGCGGCATCGATCCGGAGATCTATTCCGGCTTTGCCTTCGGCATCGGTCTGGAGCGTATGGCCATGCGCCGGTTCAAGATCAGCGACATGCGCATGATCTTCGAGAACGACATCCGCTTCCTGTCTCAGTTCTAAGGAGGGTATGACATGAATATTTCGAGAAAATGGCTCCGCGAATTCGTTGACATCACGGCTACGGATAAAGAATATGACTCTGTCATGACCCTCGCCGGTCAGAAGGTCGAGACGACCGAGCGCATGGACGCCGAGATCAAGAACGTCGTCGTCGGCAAGGTCCTTTCGATGAAGAAGCACGAAAATTCCGATCATATGTGGGTCTGCATGGTCGACTGCGGCGCGGGCGAGCCTGTGCAGATCGTCACCGGCGCACAGAACGTGCACGAGGGCGATCTCGTCCCGGTCGCGCAGCACAACTCGTATCTGCCCGGCGGCATCCACATCACCAAGGGCAAGCTCCGCGGCGTCGAGTCCTGCGGTATGCTGTGCTCGTACAAAGAGCTGGGCCTCACCGAGCATGACTGCCCGGAGGCGTATGCCGACGGCATCTGGATCCTGAACGACGAGGGCTGCACGGTCGGCGAAGACATGAACATCGTCATCGGCAACGACGACTCCATCGTGGAATTCGAGATCACCAACAACCGCCCGGACTGCTACTCGCTCATCGGTCTGGCGCGTGAGACCGCCGCGGCGTTCAACGTGCCGATGAAGCACCATGAGCCGGTCGTCAAGGGCGGCGCAGAGGGCGATCTGGGCGAGCTGCTGGACGTTGACGTACAGGCGGACGATCTGTGCCCGCGCTACACGGCCCGTATGGTCCGCAACGTCAAGATCGCGCCGAGTCCCAAGTGGATGCGCCAGCGCCTGCGTTCGGCCGGTATCCGCCCGATCAACAACATCGTCGATATCACCAACTACGTCATGGTCGAGTACGGCCAGCCGATGCACGCGTTCGACTACCGCTACGTGAAGGGCGGCAAGATCGTCGTCCGCCGCGCGGACGAGGACAAGACGCTCACCACGCTCGACGGCAATGTGCGCAATCTCCAGCCCGATATGCTCGTCATCGCGGACGAGACCAAGCCGGTCGGTCTGGCGGGCGTCATGGGCGGCGAAAACAGTGAGATCGTGGACGATACGGTCGACGTGGTCTTCGAATCCGCCAACTTCCTCGGCTCCTCCATCCGCAAGACGGCGCTGGCGCTCGGCATGCGCACGGACGCCTCGGCCAAGTTTGAAAAGGACATTGACCCGATGCTGACTGTCCCGGCTGTCAACCGCGCGTGTGAGCTGGTCGAGATGCTGGGCGCGGGCGAGGTCATGGACGGCATGATCGACGTGCTGAACTATGTCCCGCAGCCTGTCACGGTCAAGCTCGAGCCGGAGCGCATCAACGCCCTGCTCGGCACCGACATCCCCGAGGCGGATATGATCGGGTATCTGCGCCGCGAGGAAGTGCCGGTCGTGGACGGCATGATCCAGGTCCCGTCGTGGCGGCCGGATCTGCGCGTCATGGCAGATATTGCAGAGGAAGTCGCGCGCTATTACGGCTACAACAACATCGAGACCACGCTGATGCGCGGCGCGACCACCATGGGCGGCTATTCGGACGCGCAGAAGCTTGAAAACGCTGCAGGCGCGGCGGCCAGAGCGATGGGCTACAGCGAGATCATCACCTACTCCTTCGTCTCCCCCGCTTCGTTCGACGCCATCCGCATCCCGGCTGACAGCCCGCTGCGCAGGACCGTCAAGCTCGTGAACCCCCTGGGCGAAGATACCTCCATCATGCGCACGGTCATCCTGCCCAGCATGCTGGATATCCTCTCCCGCAACTTCGCGTTCAAGAACAAGGGCGTGAAGCTCTATGAGATCGGCAAGATCTATCTGCCGAAGGACGGCGAAAAGCTGCCCGACGAGCCCAAGCGGATGATCTTCGGCACCTACGGCGAGCATGAGAACTTCTTCACGCTCAAGGGCGAGATCGACGCGATCCTCGACCAGCTGAACGTGCATCCGGCGACCTATATCGCCGACACCAAGAACCCGAGCTATCATCCCGGCCGCTGCGCCGACATCGTGATCGACGGCAAGAAGATGGGCGTCATCGGCCAGATCCACCCGCTGGTCGCAGAGACCTACGGCATTGGTGGCGAGGTCTACGTTGCGGAGCTCGACTTCACGGGCCTGCAGGCCGTTCTCGCGCCGGAGCGCGTGTTCCACAGCCTGCCGAAGTTCCCGACGGTCAGCCGCGATCTGGCGCTGGTCTGCGAGGAATCGATGACGGTCGGCATGCTCGAAGCCTGCATTAAGAAGGCCGGCGGCAAGCTGCTGCGCTCGGTCCAGCTGTTCGACATCTACCGCGGCCCCGGCATTGCCCCGGGCAAGAAGAGCATCGCCTTCAGTCTCGAGCTGCGCGCGGACGACCGCACGCTCACCGACGAGGACACCACCGGCGTGATGAACGCGGTACTCGAAAAGCTCAAAAACGACCTCGGCGTTTCGCTGCGCTGAGTTTTATGCGAAAAAGGACGTGCCCGATGGGCACGTCCTTTTTGTCGGCCGGACGCTAAATCTTGTGCTTTTGGGGAAATTGTAACACAAATGAAATGTTGGACGCATTTACAAACCGGGCACAATATATTATGATAGTGGCACAAGCTCAAAAGAAGGAGGCTAACCGTTATGAATGACAACACCATCAAATTTGTGGTACCGGAGGACAGCAGTGAGGAAATGAAAACGATCCTGACCGCGGTATATGGCGCACTCAGCGAAAAAGGCTATAACCCCATCAACCAGATCGTCGGTTATCTCCTGTCTGAGGACCCCACTTACATCACAAATTACAACAATGCCCGCAGCCTGATCTGCAAGCTCGACCGCGATGAGCTGCTGCAGGAGCTCGTGAAGCATTACCTGTTTTCATAAGGCAAGCGACTAAAACCTACCCGTAAGACGCTTACGGGTAGGTTTTTTTGATACAAAGACGGCGGGTATCCGGCTTTCGTGCCGGAT